>Ga0209172_10000162_pt1 | contig 201497 bp, 185 predicted proteins | sample LarsenN4metaG_FD_184113 | JGI IMG/M metagenome (GOLD analysis project Ga0209172, IMG submission 184113) | Hot spring sediment bacterial and archeal communities from British Columbia, Canada, to study Microbial Dark Matter (Phase II) - Larsen... ... | reverse complement strand
CACCCTTGCCGTCCGGCTAACGGTTCCCGTCATCAGGGTCCGTAGAGGACTTGCACCTCCAAGTCACCAATAGGCCACCATAGCCGATTGGATGGCGCTTATGCGCCACGCGCCCTGCCGGGCGCACGACAAAAAAAGCCCCGCTGTCTACACAACGGGGCTTTCCTGCCTTACCAGAAAGTGAAACGTTACGCCTTTTCCACCCTGACCGGCACCACTCCGGCCCCCTTGCCAAGGAGGGCGTTGACGTTCATGGCACGGAAATGGGACGGCGCAAAGAGGAGCCCCGGCTGCACCGAGCCAGTGACCCGCGCGGCGCCGGTCACGCTCACCGAGCCAGCGGAGAGGCGCAGGGTCGAACCGTCCGACACGCCAAGCTTCGCGGCGTCATCCGGGTGGATTTCCACATAGGCTGCCGGTGCCACCTCAAGGTTGTTCTTCGACCAGGTGGTAGTGGTGCCGCTGTGGTAAAGAACGGCGCCGGTGAGCAGCACCGGTGCCTGACCGGCGGGGGACAATCCGGCTTCCCTGGATGGAACGAGGGAAATGGGCCCTGCCACGGGGAAATCCGCCGACAGCACTGCATTCTCGCCGTACCCGGGCACCTGTGCCGCGATCTCGGCCAGGATCGATGCCGGTGATGCCGGCCGGCTCTCGCCCGTGATGCGGTTGTAGAGTTCGGTCAGGATATCCCAGTCCTCCCGGGCCTCTCCAGGAGGATTGGCTGCCTTGGCAAGGGACTGGATCCGGCCGTCAATGGTGGTAAAGGTGCCGCTCTTCTCCGCCGCCACCGACGACGGCAAGACAACGTGCGCCTGCTTTGCCGCCTCGCCGGGAAAAGGATCCTGCACGATGAGGAGCTCCAGCTTGCCAAGGGCGGCGCGGATTCTCTCCCCTTCAGGGAAAGAGGCAACGGGATCGCAGCCAAGCAGATAGAGGGCCTTGATGCTCCCCTGCTCGACCCCTTCGATGATCCGCCACAGATCTCTCCCGGCGGAAGGAGCCTGCCCATAACCGGGAAGCAAGTCGGGAGCAACCCCCATGTCAAGGAGACCGCGGATGTTGGTCTTTTCGTATACGGGGAAGAGGCCGCCCGTTTCCTTGCCAAGGGCGCCGAGGACAAGGGCGAGGTTCACCAGGGCGTTAATCGCGTCTTCGGCTCCGCTGCTCCGCATGAGGTCGGCACCGAAGATGACGGCCACACTCTTTTTCTTGCCGAGCAGACGGGCGGCTGCGCGCAGGTCCGCTTCGGCAATGCCGGCGGCGGCGGCGGCATCGGCAACCGATACGGCCCCCAGTGCCGAGGTCAGTTCCGCCAGATTGGCGATGCGGCCCGCGACGAAGTCGTTGTCCTGCAGCCCCTCGTCGAGCACGATCCGAGTGAGGGCGTTGATGACGGCAAGCTCGCTCCCCGGCCGGTACTTGAGGTTGCCGTTGGCGAATTTCTTCAGCTTCACATCCCGCATGTTCGCCAGGACGAGCTTGGCATCGTTCTTGGTGGCTGCCTTGATCACCCGGTACTCGATGCCGGTCGCCTCGGCGTTCAGGTCGCAGCCGAAAACAAGGACGGCACCCGCCCGGTCAATGGCGTCAATGGTGGCGCTGGCCCCCTGGAGCCCCAGCCGGCCACGGAGCACCTTCTGGGCCTGGGCAAAGCCGAGCCGCGCCTCGGAATCGAGGTTGCCGCTCCCGAGGGCACTGCGGAAGAGCTTCTGGAAGAGGTAGTTCTCCTCGTTGGTGACCCGCGGCGAACCGAAGCCTGCCACCGCATCGGCACCATACTTGGCGACGATCTCCTTCAATCCCGTGGCGGCCGCCCCCATGGCGGCGTTCCAGTCTGCTTTCCCGCCGCGCACCATAGGCTGAATGAGCCGGTCGGGAGAGTTCACGTAGCTGTAGCCGAAGCGGCCATTGATGCACAGATTGCCGCTGTTGTAGTTCTCATCGTCGCTGGTCACCCGCTCGACGCGGCCGTTGCGGGTGTGGTACTCGATCTGGCACCCGGTGGAACAGAAGGCACAGACACTCTTGGTTACCGTGAAGGCCCAGGGACGACCCCTGAACTTGAACGGTTTGCTGATGAGGGTACCGGTGGGGCAGACCCCGACGCAGTTGCCGCAGAACTCGCAATGAAGGGGCCTGCCGTCCACCGTGTCAATAACCGTGGCTTCGCCCCGGTTCACGACGGCTATGGCATCGCACCCCACCACCTCGTGGTCCACCTTGACGCACTTCTCGCAGAGAATGCAGCGATTGGGATCACTCTCGATGAGGGGCCAGTCATACCGAATCTCGCGCCGCTCCAGCAGCGCCGAGTACTCCTGACGGGAGGCTCCCAGGCCATAGCAGGCGTTCTGAAGGTCGCACTCGCCGCCGGCATCGCAGACGGGGCAGTCGAGGGGGTGATTGACCAGCATCAGCTCCATGATCTTCTGCCGGATCCGGGAGAGCTTCTCCGACTGGGTAGTAACCTTGATCCCTTCCTTGACCACCGTGTTGCAGGCGGTCATGGGGCGGTCGACACCCTCCACCTCCACCGCGCAGACGCGGCATGCACCGGTGGGCGATACCTTCTTGAGCCAGCAGAGAGTCGGTATCGTGATGCCGAGCTGTGCCGCCGCCTCAAGGATGGTGCTCCCCTTGGCTACCGAGACGTCTTTCCCGTCGATTGTAAGACTGACCATATCCGTTTCACCCCTGGAAAGCGGTCCAGGCCCGGGACACACCAGCGCCCGGGGTCGTCACCGACTCCCGGGCCGCCATGGCCCCGGCCGTGGGCCGAAGTGACATGCTGACTGTAGAGACTAGACCGCCGCCATGGCGACGCGATAGCAGCGCAGGCACCGCTCCGCCTCGCGGACGGCCTGACTGTCGACGAAACCGAGTTCCACTTCCTGGTAGTTCCCCTTGCTGGCCCGTTCCCGGCCGTGGACCTCCGCCTGGTGCTCCCGTGCGACGGAGTCCAGCCACGGCACCGCTTCGCCCTTGTCATAGACCGGAAGGTTGGTGAGAATATCTTCCATGAACTCGTCGTCAGTGAGATAAGCCTTTCCCTCCTCCAGCCAGCGCTGGATGACCCGTGCGGCCCGATGGGCGTTGCCGATGCAGGCAACGACGGTCAGGGGTCCGATCTCGGCGTCGCCGCCGGCGAATACGCCGTCCAGGTCGGTGATGAGGGTCCGGACGAGGGGGTTCCCCATGCCGTCCTTCAGCTCCTTGCCCGCAGCATCCTTGAGGGGGATATACTTGGTGACCACCGTGTTCCACTTGGTGATATCGATCCCCATGTTTTCGGGGATGAAGGAAAGGTCCGGATCCTGGCCGATGGCCGGGATGACCGTATCGCACTCGACCACGAACTCGCTGCCGGGGACCGGCTCGGGACGGCGACGGCCCGAGGCATCGGGCTCTCCGAGGGCCATCCGGACGCACTCTACGCCGGTGACCTGCTCGTTCTCGTCCACGAGGATCCTGGTGGGGAGCACCTGGAACTCGAAGCGCACCCCTTCCTCTTCAGCGCCATCCACCTCCCAGACATCGGCCGGCATCTCCTTGCGGGAGCGGCGATAGAGGAGGACCGACTCTTCGGCCCCCTCGCGCAGGGCGACGCGGACGCAGTCAATGGCGGTATTGCCGCCCCCGACGACGACCACCTTCTTCCCCATGCCGGTGGGACGTCCCATGTAGGCCTCACGGAGGAAGTCAATCCCCCCCCTGAGGAATCCCTTGTACCCCTTGTCCTCCCCCTCAACCCCCATGGGCTTCGAGCGGTGGGCACCGGGAGCGAGGAAGACGGCATTGTATTTCTGCTTCAGCTCTTCGAGGGAGATATCAACGCCAATCCTGGTGTTGTAGATGATCTCGACCCCCATGGAGGTGATGATGTCGATGTCCCGCTGCAGGAGGTGCCGCGGCTGCCGGTAGGGGGGGATGCCAACGGCGATCATGCCGCCTCCGTACCCTTCGGGAAGTGCCTCGTAGATGGTGCAGGGATAGCCTTCGAGGGCCAGGTAGTAGGCACAGGCAAGACCGGCAGGGCCAGCCCCCACGATGGCGACCGTCTTGTTCCTGCGGGGTTTCGGCTTCATGGGGGGCTGGGCGTTGTGCATCCATTCATAGTCCGATGCACTGCGCTTGAGCACCATGATATTGACCGCATCGTCCACGTTCTTGCGGCGGCAGTGGGTTTCGCAGGGATGGGGGCAAACCCGGCCGCAGACGGAAGGCAGAGGCATATTCTCGCGGATGACATGCAGCGATTCGTCGAAGCGATATTCCTTGATCGCCTCGATGTAGGCGGGGATGTCGATATGGGCGGGACAGCGGTCCATGCAGGGGGCGGTGTACTTCTCGACGTAGCGGTGACTTGCCGCTGGCTTCCTGGAACCGTTGATATACGCGAGGAAGTCGTCGCGGAAATGCTTCACCGCGTCAACGACCGGCACCGTGGATGACTGGCAGAGGGTACACTTGCAGTTGACAAGAAGTTCTCCCAGATCCATGATGCTGTCCAGATGGGCCTCGGTGCCTCTTCCCTCCACGATGGCGGCCAGCGCATCCATGAGGACACGGGTACCCTTCTTGCCCGGCGTACACTTGCCGCAGCAGTACAGGGTCTGCACCCTTTTCATGTATTCCGCGGCCATGGCCGGAACATCGACACTCTTGTCAAAAACGATGATGCCGTCCCACCCCATAAAGGCGGCCAGCGCCCGGTCACCGTCCAGGGTAGTCGGGAGCCTGAAGCTTGCGTCCTTCGCCTCGCCACCCGCGCGGTTATCGACGACAGTCCCTCCCCAGCTCGAAAAAACCACCTGTGCCACGCACGCCTCCGTTCAGACCTTCACAGACAGGATCAATAGCGCTTAACAGCTTGTATTTATTGACCTATTTTACAATTCGCAATTGTATACAGTATGCACTATCTATCACAATATCTTCTGTTAAATCAAGGGAAAAAATAACAAAACATTGGTTTCCCCTTAGGATTGCCCTCGCTCCGACCCTCTGGTATAGTCTGCGCAAAGCCGCCGTCGGGGCCCACCATCCGGGAGAGGAGCCTGCACATGTATGAGAATGCGTTCAGATCGCTGTTCGAGGTAAACATGGGGGTTCGCGACAAGGAGCGGATACTGGTTTTCACTGACTCGATCCGCACCGATGAAGCACCGTCGCCTTCGGACCGCGAGCGGCGCGAGCGGCTTCTGCGGGTGGCCGGCGAGGCCGCCCGCTTCGCGGAGGCAACGTACGGAAACACGGATTTCGTTTCGTTCCCCGCCACCCCCGCATCGGGAGCGGAACCGCCGGAAGAGCTCTGGCGCGCTGCCTTCGGGAATGTCATAGTGGACGCCCTCGCCGCGGAGGGACTCCTGCAGCGCCTGCTGACCAAGGATGCGACGCCGGATGAGGTGGAACGATCCCGGGAACTGGTCAGCGCCCGGCAAGGGGATGTGGCGGATGTGGTGGTGGCCCTGGCCAACAACTCCACCAGTCACACCCGGTTCCGCTTTCTGGTGAATGCCGCCGGGGGACGCTTCGCGAGCCTCCCCCACTTCGACCCCGGGATGTTCTTCACCTCCATGTGCGTCGACTGGCATAACCTTGCCGAACGGACAAAACGGCTTGCCGCGGCCGTTAACGAAGCAGCGGAAATCCTCGTGGAGACTCCGAACGGGACGCGGATGCGCTTGGGCAAGGCGGGCCGGCAGGCAAAGGGAGACGACGGCATCCTGACTGGGGCTGGGAGCTTCGGAAACCTCCCCGCCGGCGAGGTCTACCTGGCCCCCCTCGAGGGGACGAGCGAGGGGATTATGGTTGTTGAATACGGCCCGACCCGCAAACTGTCGTCCCCCCTGGAGCTGGCCGTACGCAACGGGATGGTGACCGGGATCCGCGGCGACGACCCCCTGCGGGACTGGCTCGAAAGCCGGTTCGCCGAGAGCGAAAAAAACCGCAACATCGCCGAACTCGGTATCGGGACCAACGACCGGGCAACCCGGCCCGACAATATTCTGGAGGCGGAGAAAATCCTCGGCACCATCCACATCGCCCTCGGCGACAATTCGGGATTCGGCGGCACGGTCCAGACACCATTTCACGAAGACTATGTCTTTTACCGCCCAACCCTTACGGCCGTTGCCCCCGACGGTTCCCGCAGGGTTCTTCTCAGGGACGGCACCCTGTTGGCCTAGCCATGCCCCTCCGCCCTTAAGAAATCGTTAAAGCTTTGCATGGTTCCGTCCGATAACTAATAGTATGCAACCCACAAGACCCGCACCTGTCACCAGGAAGGAACCATGGGCGCCCCCTCCTCCAACAGCAGCAGCGGTTTAACCTTCAATCTTGGCGATGACCGCAGGCTCAGGGCGATCTACGTCCCTGGCGGTGAAAAGACGCCGGTAAACCTCGGCTTCCTGAGGCATGCCCTCATGGCCGCCGGCTTTGCCGATCTCTTCATTTACGACCATGCCCTTGTGGAGCTCATCAAGCGCTATAACGCAGCCTCTCAGGATTTCGTCCACGATATCGGCGAGCAGCGCGACGGAACCTTCACCATCCGCAACACCCCCGACAACATCGAAGCCTACCTGACCCTGACCCGCCCCTACGGGGGGAGGCCGGTGCGCCTGGAGCAGGTGCTTCAGGCCCTGCGGGAGCGGGGAATCGTCTACGGCGTGCTGGTCCCGGAAATCGAGGCGGCCGTGGCAGCCGGCGAGGCCTCGGACCGCCTCATCGCCCGGGGTATCCCCCACGTGCCCGGGACCGACGCGGAGCTGGTGAGCCTGATTCCCCAGCGGCACGACCGCCGGCCCGAGCCGCTGGACAGCGACATCGTCGACTACCGCAACAGGGGAGACATTGTCAGCGTCAGGGCCGGCGAGCCCCTCATGCGGCGGATTCCGCCGGTTCCCGGAAAGCCGGGCGTGAATCTTATGGGCAAGGAGGTTCCTCCGCCGCCGACCAAGGATATACAGTTTGCCCCGAATCTTGCGGGGACGGCAATTGCCCCCGACGATCCCGACCTTCTCGTTGCCGCCATCGACGGTCAGCCGGTGCTGGTTGCCAACGGCGCCGTGGTCGAGCCGGTCATCACGATGAAAACCGTCGACCTCTCAACGGGCAACATCTCCTTCAAGGGCTCCATCGACATTGCCGGTGACGTCGCCATAGGCATGACAGTGCGCGCAACGGGCGACATCACCATCGGCGGCGTCGTTGAAGGGGCCACCGTGGAAGCGGAGGGGAACATCGTGGTCAAGGGAGGAATCATCGGCCAGGGTGAGGTCCGGGACGGCAAGGGCAACCTGGGGCACGAAGCCGCCCGAATTCGCGCCAGGGGGAACGTCGAGGCGCTCTTTGTGGAAAACGCCCATGTGGACGCCGGCGGCATGATCCAGATTGAGGGATTTGCCATGCAGAGCGAACTGGTGGCAGGAACCCGGGTCGTCGTCGGCCAGGAAGGAAGTGCGAAAGGGCACATCATCGGGGGCTCCTGCCAGGCGGTTTCACGGGTCCAGGCGGTGACCCTCGGCTCCCACGCGGGGGTCCACACGGCGGTCAGCGTAGGAGCCGATCCCCACGCAAAGGAGAGACTCACCGCCGTCAGACAGAAAATCGGCAGCGTGGAGCGCGAGCTCGAGGAACTGACCAAGAGACTTGACTACCTTTCCTCTCCCACCCATGGAGCTGCCCCGGAACAGATCAGCGAGACCAGGCTGGCCAAGGACAGGCTTTCGACGGTGCTGTCAGAGCTCACCGGAGAAAAAAAACGGCTCCAGAAAAGGCTCGAGCAGGCGGCAGACGCCCAGATACGGGTGGAGAGGGCGGTGCTGAGCGGGGTCGTCATCTCCATTGGCACCAAAACCTTGGAGGTCAAGGACGACCTGGAAGGGGGGGTAACCTTCCGGCTGGAAGAAGATGCCATCGTCGTCTCCCCGTGACCTCCTCCGTCCCCCTTCCCATTGACACAGACAGCAAAGTATGGAATGGTTCCCGCTCATCGGGGGAGGAGGCCATGGGGGTCATCGGTCTGACCGGCGGAATCGCGTCGGGGAAAAGTACGGTTGCACGGATACTGGAACGGCTGGGAGCCGTGATCGTCGATGCGGACCTCCTCGCACGGGAAGCGGTTCTCCCGGGGACACCGGCCCATCAGGCCATCGTGGCCGCCTTCGGACCGGAAATCCTCCTGCCGGATGCAAGCCTCGACCGCAAGGCCCTGGGCCGCATCGTCTTCGCCGATCCCGAGGCCCGGCGACGCCTGGAGGCCATTATCCACCCCGCCATCGCCCGCCTGGCGGAGGAGCGCCTGGCGGAGGCCCGCCGCTCCGGAGCACCGGCAGTCTTCTATGTGGCGCCGCTCCTTATCGAGGCGGGGGCCACTGGAAGGGTCGACGACATCTGGGTGGTATACGCCGACCGGGAAACGCAGATAGCACGCCTGACAGAGCGTGACGGCATAGGGCGGAAAGAGGCTGAGCAGCGGCTCGCGGCCCAGATGCCCATGGAGGAGAAGGCGGCATACGGTTCGGTCGTCATCGACAACCGAGGGGCACCGGAGGAGACGGAACGGCAGGTGATTGCCCTGTGGAAAGAGAAGATAGAAAAAAACCCCCGGTAGAACCGGGGGTTTTTTTCATTTGTGGAAACCGAGTTTCATGGAGATTTCTTCGGCAGCCTGCCTGACGAGGGGAATAAGCTCCTTCTCCATCCTCTCGTCGGTAAAGCGCATGGATGGCCCCGAAAGGCTCACCGCGCCGATGATCCGCCGGGTGTAGTCACGGATCGGCGCGCCGACACAGCGAACCCCCAGGTCCAGCTCCTCGTTGTCAATGGCGTAGCCCTGTTCCGCCACCTCCCTCAGGTGCTTGCGCAGCAGCTCCCGATCGGCAATAGTATTGGGGGTGAAAGACTTGAGCTCCTTGGCGGGGAAAAACGCTTCAAGCTCCTCGTCGGGCATATAGGCAATCTGCACCTTGCCCGCGGCCGTGCAGTATGCCGGAAGACGGGAGCCCACCCGGGGAACCACCCGCACAGTAAGGTCCGTCTCCACCACATCCAGGTAAACAATGCTCTGCTCCTTGAGAATCGCCACATAGGCGGTCTCGTTGCATTCCTTTACCAGCCACTCGAGCACCGGCCGCGACTGGCGCAGAAGCCCCATCTGCTTGATGAAGGTCTGCCCCAGCTCCAGGGTCTTCAAGCCGAGCCGATAGTTCTCCGTAACCTTGTTCTGCTCGATGTAGCCCCGGGACTCCAGGGTAGCAAGGAGACGGAACACATTGTTCTTGTGGAGCTTCAGCCGCTTGGACAGCTCCGTTACCCCGAGCTCGTCCACGTCGTCATGGAACTGTTCAAGGAGGTCAAGGGCATGGTCGACCGCCTGGATGATATATTCGGATTTATCCTTCTTGGCCATTGGCCCTCCTCTGTAACCGGAAAGAAATAAGCCTTTCTACATAAGCTGTAAGAGGAAAGATGTCAAGAGCAAGATCCGCGCCCGAACATCTCTCCCCGCTGAGTTCGATTTTATAATGCAGTGCAATGCTAAAAATACCCAAAAACTGTAGAATATTGTTTTATAATTGTCAAGGATCATTATTTATTTTATAGTCTTGCCGCAGCCGTGACAGCAGCGGCCACAGGAGCATATTTGCGTAAACCCGTCCCAATCGACTATTTTTCCCTCCCCCGTCCAACACGGAATAATCGGTCCGGCAATTTTATTACCGTTCTATTCTCAGGAGATTCTCATGCTCAACCTGCGTAAGAAGATTCTCGTGGCCATCGATGGCTCCCCCTTTTCCGACAAAGCAGCCGAGGAGGCAGTGCGGATGGCGGCGGGAAACCAGAGCCAGTTCAAAAGCAAAATCTACGCGATGCTGGTCCTCCCCAACACCCCCCGGAGCACCTTCACCGACTTCGTCCCCCCCCCTCCCATCACTGAAACCAAGGAGTGGGACGAGTTGAGGGAGCGGGTCTTCTATGTCATCGAGAAAAACGCCCGGGAGGCGGACATTCCCCTTGAAATCAAGGTGGTGTACGGCGATCCCGCGGACGAGCTCATTGATTTCGCGGAAAAGGAGCAGATCGACGTCATCGTCATCGGAAGCTCGGGAAAGGGATTCCTGAAGCGAAAGCTCCTCGGAAGCGTCTCGAACAAGGTGGTGAAAAACGCGCCGTGCTCGGTCTACATCGTCAGGGGGTAGGGGGTTCGGTCTCCTTGCGGAGATAGGAGAGGATCTCCCTGAGGCTCTCGACGATGATCCGCTCGTCCCGGGGGAACTCCTCGGGAGAGAGTTCGAGGGTCAGGGTGTCGTTGTAGCCGGTGCTCCGCAGGTGGTTGAGGAAGCGGGTGAGGGGAAGAATGCCGTGCCCCGGCAGCAGGTGCTCCCGGCCATGGCCGTAGTCGGAGAAGTGGATATTCCTGATCCGGCCGCTGTTGTAGCAGAGATAGAAGTCGTTGATGAAGTTGGCCTTCCCCGACCCCATGTGGGTGGTGTCGAAGGTCATGTAGAGGTTGCGTTCCTGGATGAAGTCGATGAATTTCGCCGTGCTGGAGAGGATGTGGGGGTTCATCCGGACCCGTTTTCCCACCCACGGCATATTCTCCAGGGCGACGATGACCCCCCCCTGCCCCACCTCCTTCTGGAAGTCCATCACCCGGTAGAGCCAGCGCCAGAACCCGAGCTCGAACCCCATCCACGAGGGGGGATGGAAGTTCACCAGAGGGATGCCGCAGTCGGCCGAGAGCTCCACGCACCGCTTGAGGGAATCGATGGGGCTCCCCCAGCCGTCCAGGGGCATGAAGGGGGCGTGCATGGAGTTGATGGGAAGAATCTCCGCCAGTTCCCGGATCAGGGTGCGGCAGTTGACCTTCTGGAAATCCTGGTTGACGATGAGCTCCACCCCGTCGAAACCTGCCTCCCGGGCCATGGTCATGACTTTTCCCAGGGGGAAGGTAAAGAGGGTACCGGTGGAGAGGGATAGCCGCATCCCGTCTACCCCTGGCCGCTGATGCTGCTGTAGACGATTTTCTGGAGGGCCCCCACCGCTTCGAGGCTGGTGTGGAGCTCATGCAGCTCATCCTCCCCCAGCCCCTCGACGTCGACGAGGATGCCGATTTCCCCGGCAATTTCCCCCTGGACGGCATGGCGGCAGAAGCAGTGCCAGGCCCGCAGGAGCCGCTCCGCCAGCTCCACATCGATCCGCCCCTGGTAGAGGAGCCCCCGAATCCGCTCGGTGGTGGACGTCTCCTGGATATCGAAGCGCACCGTCATGATCCGCACATTGGCCACAATGGGGACTATGCCGTAGACGGCCAGGTTGAACATCCCCCGCTCCGTGCGGAGCCTCCCGAAGAAGTCGAAGCCCGACTGCAGCATCGCGGTCCGGCGGGCGGTCTCCCGCAGGGGGTCGATCTGCAGCGAGAGTGCAAACCGGACCTGGTTGACCATTTCGGCTGCCAGGGAGGGGTCTCCAGCCACAAGGCGCAGGTCGGCGAGACGGATGAGCCACTCCTGGTCATCCCCCCCCTCGGCCGCCCGGGCGACAATCCGCTGGCGCCACTCCGCGAGGCTGCCCCGCCACGTGGCCGAGGAGGGGGTAATCCCGGCGCGGCTGCCGATGCCGAGGCGCTCCAGCATGGTTGCGGCCCTGCTGCTGAACCCGACGAAGGAGCCCCCCGCCTCGCTCTCCCCGTGAACCAGAAGGAAGTCGCAGGCATCGAACCGGCTCACCTCCCCCCTCCCCGCGGCGCCAAGGGCCAGCCAGCACCAGCGTCCCGCCGGAGGAGCAACGCCTCCGTCGGTCATCTGGCTTGCGGTCATCCTCAGGGTTGCCGCGGTGAGCCGGTCCAGGGCCGCCGTCCGCAGAAGGTGGTATGCCGTCACCGAGCCGTGGCGGCGGAAGTGCTCGGCCGCCATGGCCCGCAGCCGGTCCTGAACGAGAATGAGCTCCTGGATATCCCCGGCCTGGTCGGCATCATCCAGTGCCCGGGAGAACTCCTCCCGGCACCGCTCTTCCGCCAGCAGCTCCTGTTCCAGGGCATCCCTCACCCCCAGGAGCAGCAGCTCCTCATCCCCGGCCGACAGATTCGCCATGCGGGCATAGAGCCCCTGGCGCACCTGCTCGACTAACTCCACCGTGCCGCGCCGCTCCAGGAGATCCTCGCCCCTCGCTCCAAGCAATAGTGCCATGTCACTGCTCCTGTACCGTCATGAATCACTCCATGTGACCGTGAACCTGCTCCGCCAGGAACCGCCGCACCTCTTCGGGTGGTGGGGGCGTCAGGAGCGACACCGCGACCATGACGGCGATAACCGCAGGCGCGCCGAAAAAGGCCGATGAGGTCAGGGGGAAGACCTGGGCCACCACCGGCAGGAACCCGCCAAAGAGAGGGGCCGAGAAGGTAATGAGAACCCCGGTCAGCATCCCGGCAATGACCCCGTGGCGGTTGGCCCTCCCCCACCAGATTCCCAGGAGGAAGGCGGGAAAGATGGTGTTGCCGGCCAGGGCGAAGGCCACGGCCGTGATCTCGGCGATGAGTCCCGGCGGATCGAGGGCGATCACCAGCACCACGGCGGCCAGGGCCACCACCGCCCCCTTGGAGAGGGCCATCTTGGTGGCCTCCGATGCCCGGGGATTGATGAAACGGTAGTAAATGTCGTGGGAAAAGGATGAGGCCCCAGTGATGAGAAGCCCGGCCACGGTAAAGAAGGCGGCGCTCACGGCCCCGGCGGCAAGGATGCCGATCATCCACGGGGGAAGCCCCCCCAGGACCGCGGTCTTGATGACGATGATGTCGGCCATTCTCTCGGCCGCGGCGGGGGGGACCGGCATCCCGGCGCGGGCCTCCAGGAGCCGGGCAAAGACGGCGTAGGCCGGAGCCGACCAGTAGATGAGGGCGATGAAGAAGAGCCCCCAGACGAGACTCCACCGGGCGTCCCGGATGTTGGGGACCACATAGAAGCGGGACAGCACGTGGGGGAGGCCGGCGGTCCCCACCATGAGGGTAAAGCAGAGGGAGACCCACTGGAAGAGGGTCCCCGAGGCGAAGGGGGCGGCGAAGTTGATGCCGAACTCCCGCTTGAGATCCTGGATGGCCACCCCGTAGCCGAACTGGGGCAGGACCCAGAAGTAGCCGAGCTTGTGGGCCAGGGCCATGAGGGGGAGGATGAAGGAGACGATGAGGACCGTGTACTGGAGCTGCTGGTTGCGGGCCACCCCGAGCACCCCCGAGATGATCACATACCCCACCACCACGGCGCCCCCCAGGATCACCCCGTTGCGGTAGTCGGTGCCGAAGAGCCAAGCGAACAGCATCCCGATCCCCTTGAACTGGGCCGTGCAGTAGATAATCGAGATGGTGATGGAGATGCCGGCGGAGATGAGCCCCGCCATGGGCGATGCGTAGCGGTCCCCCACGAAGTCCGGCGCCGTGTACTTGCCGAAGCGCCGGATCTGCCCCGCCATGAGCACCAGCAGGAGCACGTAGCCGCCGGTCCAGCCGATCACGTAGGCCAGGGCATAGTACCCCTGGAGGTAGAGGAGCCCCCCCATGCCGAGGAGGCTCGCCGCGCTCATCCAGTTGCTGGCGATGGCGGCACCGCCGCCGATGCGGCCGATGTAGCGCCCCCCGATGCCGTAATCGCTCATGCTCCGGGCCCGCAGCCCCGCCACGATGAAGGAGACCAGGGTCAGGGTGACGATGATGAGGGGGGTAAGGTTGGGACCCGCGTCAGTCATGGCTTCGATCCCTCTTCCTGCTGTGCCGTTCCGTGTGCCGGTCCATGTAAATGTTGAAGAGAACGCAGAGGATGATGAACCAGAGGGGAAGGAACTGGGCCGTGAACCAGAAGTGCCAGGGGAACCAGAGGAAGGTGAGCCGGGTCAGTATCCCCTCCCCGGCCGGGGTTTCGGCCAGGAGCCAGAGCACGGCCTGGACCCCGAAATTGGCCACGGCCCAGCCGAGAAGAACGAAGAGGATGATCGCCACCTCGCCGGTCATGTACCCCTTCCTGGGGCGGAAGATGTTGACGTCGTACCACTGGCGCTCGTGTCCCATGGAGACACCTCCCTGCTGCAACTCTGTCTGCCGTTAATTGTATCGGCTTTTGCCGGGATTTCTCCAGGCCCCGGCCGGAATTCACCCCTTCACGATCTCCCGCAGAACCGCCGTGGCATAGCTCCCCTTGGGGAGCGAGAACTCCAGGACCAGCCCGTCGCCATCCGCGCAGGCCCGGGGATCGCCAAGGGGGACCCGCAGGGGACGCCGCTCACCGTCCATCCGGAGTCCACCGGAAAGGTCGAACGCGGCGGGGTCGAGCCCTGCTCCCGCCAGGAGCGACCGCTCCAGCGCCCCCGGCTCCCCTTCGGGCATGGTCATCCGGCAGCCGAAGAGGGGACCGGTGGGGGATATCTCGAACCGGGCCGCCCGGGGAGCCTCGGCCGCGGCGTCCGTCACCAGGAACGAGGCGCCGTTATCGTGCTTCCAGGCAAGATCGCCGGTCTGCACCATGTCGAGGGATTCGAGCCGTGCCTCCACTACCCGATCGAAGAGGGCCGCCTGGCAGGCCGAGAGGTAGAGTTTTTTCAGCCGGGGATGGACGGCATGGAAGGCCCGCTCGAAATCGTCGGGACGCTTCACGAGGCGCTGGAGCACCTCCCGCTCCGTGCGGCAGTGGCCCGGCAAGAGCCGCAGGCTCTCCTCCAGATCGCCCCGGCGGTACGCCTCGATGGCGGCGCTCCATGCCTCCCCCGCCACCTTGGCCGGATCGCCCACCAGCAGATCCACCGCACCGCGCCAGTCGCCGGCCAGCATGGCCCGGCCGATGAGGTGGCTGTTCCCCTGGGCCCCGTAGCGCTGCTCCCCGAAGCGGTTGGGGACGCCGCGCCGCGCCAGCACCGCCAGGATCGCCTCGGCCCGCTCCAGGGCATCGGGCACCACCCCCCGCACCCGGATCCGGAAGCGGTTTCCCGCCAGGTGCCCGAGCTTCAGCTTGTTCCGGTGCCGCGCCGCCGAGAGGACACGAAGGCCGGGAAGCTCCAGGGCGAGCACCTCCTCCGGCTTCACCCGGGGAAGCGAGACGGTCTGGCGGGTCACCCCCCGGGCATCCTTCATCCCCGCGTACCCCACGTCCCGCTCGGAGATTTTCAGGGCCCGGGACAGACGGCGGATCGCGTCCAGGGTCGTCACCCCCCGCTTCTCGATGAGGGCGTAGAGGTGCTCCCCCTCGCCGCAGGGGAGGTAGAGGGGGATCTCCTCCACCACGAAGTCCTCGGCGGTCTCCTTGATGGTGCCGCCGGTGCCGGGGAGATCAGCAGTCAGGTAGCGCTTCTCGCCGCTCACTCAGGGCCCTCCGCGGATTTCCGGTAGTGGACGAAGTAGATCCGCTTCCCCTCGGCCAGGAACTTCATCATGTACTTGGAGAGGTGGTACCCCTCCAGCCCGTGGCGATAGCGATCCGGGGCGAGCATGTTGGCGTATCCTTCCACCGCCGGCATGAATTCCGCCACGTCGAGGCCGTAGTCGTCGAAGTCGGTGGCGAAGTAGAAATCGCCCCCCGGCGCGAGATACTCGCGGATGAAATCGGCAAACTGCCGGTTCACGAGCCGGCGCTTGCGGTGGCGCTTCTTGGGCCACGGATCGGGGCAGTTGATGTGAACCGCCGCGAGGGAGCCTTTCGGAACCCGCTCGGCGATGAACTTGCGGGCCTCGTCCCGCACCACGCGGACGTTGGCAAGCCCCAGCCGCTCAAGCCGGCGGCAGGTCTTGTGGCACCCCTTGTTGTAGAAGTCGATGGCGATATAGTTGGTGGCGGGGTTGTCGGCGGCGGTCCGGGCGATGAAGTCGCCGATGCCGCAGCCGATCTCCAGGGCCAGGGGGTTGGCGTTGCCGAAAACGGCGGTCCAGTCGGCGGGTGTTCCCAGTTCGTCGGGGTTCAGGAAGAAGGGGGAAGCGATCTCGATCATGCGCTGCATTCAGTAAGGTCCTCGGCGGGGAAAAGTGGGGGTACCATACCACAAAAGCCGGGGGGCGCGGAAGCGCTTTTCTTGCCATTTGCTGACTGCTGTGCTATAGCTATCCAGTTGAAATAACGAAAAAAAGGAACACCAGATGAAATTCAGCGACTTGAACCTCCCCGAAGAGGTGCAGCGGGGGATTGCCGACACCGGCTTCACCGACTGCACCCCGATCCAGGAAAAGACCCTCCCCCTGGCCCTTGCCGGCAAGGATGTGGCCGGCCAGGCCCAGACCGGCACCGGCAAGACCGCCGCCTTTCTCATCAGCCTCTTCACCCGGCTCCTCGGAAATCCCAAGGAGGGGGAAACCCGCAACCCGCGCGCCCTGATCCTGGCCCCGACCCGGGAGCTGGTGGTCCAGATCGAAAAGGACGCCCAGGCCCTGGGCGCCCACTGCGGCTTCACCATCCAGGCCATCTACGGCGGGGTCGACTACATGAAGCAACGCAATGCCCTCAAGGAAGGGGCCGACGTGGTGGTCGGCACCCCGGGGCGGCTCATCGACTACCTCAAGCAGAAGGTCTACTCCCTCAAGGAGATCGAGGTGCTGGTCATCGACGAGGCGGACCGGATGTTCGACATGGGATTCATCGCCGATCTGCGCTTCATCCTCCGGCGGCTCCCCCCCTTCGACAAGCGCCAGAACCTGATGTTCTCCGCCACCCTTAACCAGCGGGTCATGGAGCTGGCCTACGAGTTCATGAACGTCCCCGAGAAGGTGGCGGTCACCCCCGAGCAGATGACCGCCGAACGGGTGGAGCAGGTCCTCTACCACGTGGGGCGCAAGGAGAAGTTCCCGCTGCTGCTGGGTCTCTTGCGCAGGGAGGGAATGGAGCGGACCATGATCTTCGTCAACACCAAGCGGGAGGCGGAGTTCCTGGACGAGCGGCTCAACGCCAACGACTTCCCCTGCCGGGTCATCTCCGGCGACGTGGAGCAGCGCAAACGCCTGAAGATCCTGGACGACTTCAAGAACGGCAAACTTCCGATCCTGATCGCCACCGACGTGGCCTCCCGGGGGCTCCACATCGAGGGGGTCTCCCACGTCATCAACTACGACCTCCCCCAGGACCCGGAGGACTACGTCCACCGCATCGGGCGCACCGCCCGGGCCGGCGCCGAGGGGAAAGCCATCTCCCTGGCCGACGAGGACGGCGCCTTCCACCTGGAGGCGATCCACGACTACATCAAGGACAAGATCCCGGTGGAATGGGCCGAGGACGACCTCTTCGTCCACGACTTCAAGCGGGTGAAGCCCAGGCCCAAGGGGCACGAAACCCGGGCCAAGGGGCCGACCCACCACGGCCGCAAACATCCGGAGGGGGAGAAGAAGGACGCGGATGGCGAGGCGAAGAAACGCCGGCGCCGCCCCCGGAAGAAACCGGCGGGCGGGACGCCGAAGGCGGAAGGGTAAGAGAAAAGGGGAAAGGCGCGCAGCGGGCCTTTCCCCTTTTTCTTTCAGGTTTCCGGCAGGCGGCTACTCGTAGCGCAGCGCCTCGATGGGATTCAGTCCCGCCGCCTTTCTTGCCGGATAGAAGCCGAAGAAGATCCCCACCCCGCCGGAAAAGCCGAAGGCGAGGAGGATCGCCTTGGCCGAGACGAGGGTGGGCCAGTCGAAGAACCTCGTCACCAGCTGGGCCCCGGCCACGCCGATCACCATGCCGACAATACCCCCCAGGAGCGTCAGGAGCACCGCCTCGGTGAGAAACTGGAGGAGGATGTCCCCCTGTCTCGCGCCGATGGCCATGCGGATGCCGATCTCCCGGGTCCGCTCCGTCACCGACACGAGCATGATGTTCATGATGCCGATCCCCCCGACAACCAGGGAGATGGAGGCTACGGCCCCAAGGAGAATCGACATGACCCGGGACGACTGTTCCGAGGCGGCCAGGATCTCCGAGAGGTTGCGGACCGAGAAGTCCCGCTCCTTGGAGGGACCGATCCGGTGCCGCTGGTCCAGGAGCGTGGTCAGCTCCTCCTCCGCCTGGCCGAGGAGCTCCTTGCTCCGGGCCTGGACCAGGATGGAGCCGACGGTGTTCGGGAACTGGGCGCCGAGGATCTTGCGCTGAGCGGTCCCGAGGGGGAGCAGGATGATGTCGTCCTGGTCGGTCCCCTGGGGGGACTGACCCTTGCGCTCCAGGAGCCCCACCACCGTGAACGGCACCCGCTTGATCCGGATCGACTTGCCGATGGGGTCGTCGCTCCCGAAGAGATTCTCGGCCACGGTCTGGCCGATGATGCAGTTCTTGGTGGCCCCCTCGATGTCGGAGGGGGAGAACTCCCGCCCCGCCACCACGGGCCAGGTGCGGATCTCCTGGAACTCCGGCGTCACCCCCATGATGATCGTGGACCAGTTCATGTTGCCGTAGACCACCTGGGCCGTCCCCCGCACCGTGGGGGCGGCCCGCAGCACCGAAGGGAGCTCGGTGTTGACGGCCCTGGCGTCGTCGAGGGTCAGGGTCGGGGTGGTGCCGGCCCCGGCCCGCAGGCCGCCGGCGGTGGTGGTGCCGGGGAGCACAAGGATGATGTTGCTCCCGATGCTGGCGATCTGGTCAGCGATGATCCTGCGGGCGCCGGAACCGATGGCGATCATGATGATGACCGCCGCGATGCCGATGATGATCCCGAGCATGGTGAGGAAGGAGCGCATCTTGTTGCTGCGCAGGGCGCGCAGGGAGATGCGGAGGCACATGAGGAGGTCCATCAGGATCTCCTCTCCGCCGTTTTGGGATCGGTGCCGCGGCTGTCGTCGATGATGAGGCCGTCCCGGAAGGTGATGGTCCGCTTCGCGTGGGAGGCGATGTCGTGTTCGTGGGTGACCATGATGATGGTGATCCCCCGGCGGTTCAGCTCGCCGAAGATCCCCATGATCTCCTCGCTGGTGGCGGTGTCCAGGTTGCCGGTGGGCTCGTCGGCCAGCAGAAGGGCCGGATCGTTCACCAGGGCCCGGGCGATGGCCACCCGCTGCTGCTGCCCACCCGAAAGCTGGTTGCTGTAGTGGTCGGCCCGCTCGGCGAGCCCCACCAGTCCCAGGGCCTCCATGGCCCGCCGGCGGCGCTCCGCCGCCGGTACCCCGCCGTAGATGAGGGGAAGCTCCACGTTCTCGATGGCGCTCGTCCGCTTCAGGAGGTTGAACCCCTGGAAGACGAAGCCGAGGCGCCGGTTGCGGATCTCGGCCAGCTCGTTTCCGGAGAGGCTCCCCACCGTCACCCCCCCCAGGAGGTAATCGCCGGAGGTGGGAACGTCGAGGCAGCCGAGAACGTTCATGCAGGTGGACTTGCCGCTCCCCGAGGCCCCCATGATGGCGATGAACTCCCCCTCCTCCACCGCGAAGGAGATCCCCCGCAGGGCCTCCACCCGCTGGTCCCCCATGGCGTAGACCTTGGTGACGTTCCTGATCTCTACCACCCGCGCCATCAGAACCTCATGGGCGGCCCGCCGCCGCTCTTCTTCTGCTTGTTGTTGGGGGTGATCTCCTGGACGATGACCGGATCCCCCTCCTTCAGTCCGCCGCCTGCCACCTCCACATGGCTGTCGTTGCCGAGCCCCGTGGTGATTTTCACCGGCACCGGTTTCTTCTCGGCCGACAGGACAAACACCTGCTGCCCCCCCGCCTGCTTTCCCTTTGCCCCCGCCGGCCGCCCCATGGCCCGGGATTCGCTCTCGTCCTTGTCGGAACGGGGCCGGTAGCGGAGCGCCGCCTTGGGCACCTTGAGAACGTTCTCCTTGCGCCCCACCACGATGGCCACGTTGGCGGTCATCCCCGGCTTGAGCTTTAACTCGGGATTGGCCACGGTGATCACCACCACATAGGTGACCACGTTCTGGGTCACCACCGGAGCACTCCGCACCTGGGCCACCCGGGCCGTGAATGGGGTGTCGGGATAGGCGTCCACCGTGAAGGTGACCGGCTGCCCCACCCGCACCCGGCTGATGTCGGCCTCGTCGACGCTGGTTTCGATCTGCATTTGCGTCAGGTCCTGGGCGATGGTGAAGAGGGTCGGGGTCTGGAAGGAAGCGGCCACGGTCTGCCCCACGTCGACGCTGCGGGAGATGACGACGCCGTCCACCGGCGAGCGGATGGTGGCGTTCTTCAGGTTCGTTTCGGCCCGGGCCAGGGCCCCCCGGGTCTGGACCACGGTGGCCTCGGCAGCCCTCACGGCGGCAACGGCTTCCTCGGCGCGGGTCTCGGCGGCATCGAAGTCCCCCTGGGAAACGACCCCCTCCTTCAGCAGCTGCCGGTTCCGCACCATGGTCCGTTTCGCATCGGCGGCCGCGGCCCGGGCCTTGGCGAGATTCGCCTGGGCCGCCATGAAGTTCCCCCGGGTCTGCTCCACCTCGGCCATGAAGAGGGCCGGATCGATCTGGGCGATGACCTCCCCCCGCTTCACGGGGGAGTTGAAGTCCACGAGGAGCCTCTGGATGGTGCCCGAAACCTGGGTTCCCACCTGGACGGTGGTGACGGCGGAGAGATTGCCGGTGGCGGAAACGGTGGCGACGATGTCGCCCCGCTCCGCCGGGGCGGTCTTGTAGGTCCGCTCCGGCTCCCGGGTGGCAAAGACGTAGTACCCGCCCGCCACGGCCAGGACGAGCACCGCGGCGATGATGGCGACTCTTTTCATGACAACCTCGAAGGGGGAGGATGAGTACTAAGAACTCATTGTATAACAGAAACGGGTCTCTGCAGGAACCGTTGACATGAAAAAGCCCCCTGCCATGGGGCAGGGGGCTGGTGGTCAAGCCCGCCGCACTACGCGGCGGGCAGCCGTCGGCAACCCTCCTTGCAACGGGTTACCGGGCGAAGCATATAGATCGTGGTCCACATGGCCGAGGTCTCCTTTCGCAATGATGTTCCCGCGTTCGCGGGCCTGATTCAATAGTAATCACCCCCCCGGGGATTGTCAACGGAGGGAGCGATTAAATATCTTTATACAAATTTTCTGATTATCTTCAGGAGCGCCCCCTCCCGCACATCAAGGGCACCCTGGGGGCAGAGCTCCCGGCAGCAGAAACAACGGATGCAGGCATGGTAGTCGAACCGGAGTTCCCCCTCCTGGATCTCGATGGCCCTCGGCGGGCAGGCATCCCGGCAGATGCCGCAGAGGGTGCAGGCCCCGGCATTGGCGCAGGGACGCGAGGTGAGATAGTGCCTGAGCCGGTTCTTGAGAAAGGGGGGAAGGCCGAACTGGACATCGGAGATGTGGGGAAGGCGGAATGGCGGCATCTCCAGTTCGTCAACGTCCAGGCCGCGGGTGTCGATGGCGGCCCGGTCCCAGCCGTCGATGCCGAGCTTCTCGGCGGCCCGCTCCACCCAGAGGAGTTTCTTCGGAATGCCGGCCAGCTCCGCGGCAATGACATCCACCGCCACGGGGTTCGTCCCCGCCAGGAGGAGCCCGCAGGGGCGCGGGTCGCCGCTTCCCGGACCGTCCCCCTCCATGGCGAGGATGCCGTCCACGATGGTCAGGTCGGGCCGGCGCAGGAGGCAGATCTCCAGGAGCATCCGGGCGAAAAGCTCCCGGTCGGCCCCGGCCTTCAGGTGCCACCCCGCCTTGGCGGTCCCCACCACCGCGCCGAAAAGGTTCTTCACGGCGCAGGTCATGGTCATCATCTCGTGGGTCTTGAGCTTGGGAAGGTTGATGAGGCGATCCGCCTCCAGATAGGGACGGGCGATCTGGAACTCCCGAAAAAGCCCCTCCCCCCGCACCGTCGCCGTTTCGTCGAAGGGGACGAGCTCGGCCCCGGTCTCCTCCACCACCGCCAGGATGCCGCTTCGTTCCGCCACCCGCCGGATGCCGCCGACACCGGGGGAGTCACCCACCAGCGGGATCCCCCCCGCCTGCCGCACGAGCCCGATCACCTGCCGCAGAATCTCCGGATGGGTGGTGACCGCCCGCTCCGGCTCCCGGGCGGCGAGCATGTTCGGCTTCAGGAGGACCCGCTCCCCCGGGTTCACGAAGGAGGCCATCCCCCCCAGGGGCGCCAGGAGCAGGCCAAGGGCGGGGCGCACGATCTCGGGATGGTACGTTTCGGCCCGCCCGATGGCGACGGTGTGCCTCACTCCTCCACCCGCTCGGTGATGAGCCGCACCTGCCGCTCGTGGAACCAGTAGTACCAGATCCAGTTGAGCATGACGACGATCCGGTTGCGGAAGCCGATGAGGTAGTAGAGGTGGAGCAGGAGCCAGACGAGCCACGCCGAGAAGCCCCGGAACTTCATGCCGAAGGCGCAGGCCACGGCCGCGCTCCGGCCGATGGTGGCCATGCTTCCCCGGTCGTGGTAGCGGAAGGGGTGAGGAGTCTCCCCCTTCTCCCGGGCCACGATCGCCTCACCGGCGTAGGTCCCCATCTGCATCGCCACCGGCGCCACCATGGGGAGCGCCGCGCCGTCCTGCTCCAGGTACGCCATGTCTCCGATGACATAAACCTCGGGGTGCCCGGCAAGGGTCAGGTCCGGCTCCACGGGAATCCGTCCCCCAGCCTTGGGAGTAACGCCGAGGGTGTCGGCCAGGGGGGCCGCCTTGACCCCCGCCGACCAGAAAAGGGTGTGGGCCGGGATGATGGCGCCGTCGTGGAGGGTGACCCGCTCGGGCCCCGCATCCACCACCCGGGCGTTGAAAAGGACCTCCACCCCCATGCTCCGGAGTTTTTCCAGGGTGTAGACCTGCAGCTCCTGGGGCATGGCGGCCAGGAGGCGGTCGAAGGCCTCCACCAGCACCACCCGGGCCGCCTGGACGCTCAGCTCGGGATAGTCCTTGGCCAGGACGTAGCGGACCAGCTCCATGAGGGCACCGGCAAACTCCACGCCGGTGGGGCCGCCCCCCACGATGACAAAGGTCATGAGGGCCCGCCGCTTTGCCGGATCGGGCTCCACCACGGCCCGCTCGAAGGCGGTGAGAATGTGGTTGCGGAGCCGCTCGCCGTCCACCAGCTCCTTCAGGTCGAAGGCGTGGCGCTCCACCGATTCGAGGCCGAAGTAGTTGGTGACGCTCCCGGCGCCGATAACAAGATAATCGTAGGGGATGCGGCCGTTGCCGGTAACCACCTCCCTGGCCGTGAAATCAACGCCGGTGACCTCCGCCAGGTGAAAGCGGGTGCCGCGCCATTCCCGGGCCATGGCCCGCACCGGGTAGGCGATGGATTCCTGTTCGAGGCCCGCCGTCCCCACCTGGTAGAGAAGGGGCTGGAAGAGGTGGTAATTGTTCCGGTCCACCAGCACCACGTCGAGCCCCTTGCCCGCCAGGACGCGGGCCGCCCGGATGCCGCCGAACCCCATGCCGATGATAACCACCCGTTTCACGATACCATGTACCTCCCCGGTCATTTGATAATCAACGAATCGCCCTTGCCGCGCTCCATCCCCGCCTCGCCTCTGGTCAAAGCAGGAAACGCCAGAAGAATACCCTGTTTTCCCCCCGGAAACAACCGGAGTTCGGTTTACACGAAAATCTGCTATGATGGCCCCATTGAAAGGACCCCCCATGGAACAGGAAATAGCCGCCTTCATCCGCCACCTGGAAACGGAGCGCAACGCCTCGCTCCACACCCTGGCCGCCTACCGCTCCGATCTGGCCCAGTTCCGGGAGTTCACCCAGGGGGAACTGGGCCCAGCGGCGGGACCGGAAGGGGTCTCACACCTGCTGATCCGACGCTGGCTCGCCCTCCTGCACCGGGACCACGCCAAAAGCTCCGTGGGGCGGAAGCTGGCGGCGGTGCGGGCCTTTTTCAAGCACCTGGTCCGGACCGGCCGCCTCGTCAAAAATCCCGCGGAGCTGGTGTCCACCCCCAAAAAAGACAAGAAGGTCCCCTATCATCTCTCCATCGACGAGGTGACCGCCCTGGTGGAGACCCCCCGGGAGCCCGACATCCTGAGCCTGCGGGACCGGGCCATCCTGGAAACCCTCTACTCCTGCGGGGTCCGGGTCTCGGAGCTGACCGGCCTGGACGTGGGGGGGATCGACCTGGAAGGGGGCACCGCGCGGGTCCTCGGCAAGGGGGGAAAGGAGCGGATCGTGCCGGTGGGAAGCATCGCCCGCGCCGCCCTCTCCCGCTACCTGGCCGCCCGTAGCCATCCCCCTCCCGACGCACCCCTCTTCATCAATGCCCGGGGGGGCCGCCTCACCCCCCGCAGCGTCCGGCGCGTGGTGGACAAGCACATCCTGCGGATCGCCGCCATGAGAAAGATCTCCCCCCACACCCTCCGGCACACCTTCGCCACCCACCTGCTGGAGGGGGGAGCGGACCTGCGGGCCATCCAGGAGCTTCTGGGACACGCCTCCCTCTCCACGACCCAGAAGTACACCCACGTCGGCATCGACCGTCTCATGGAGGTCTACGACAAGGCCCATCCCAAGGCCCGGAAATAATCCTTGTCATTTAATTAATTATCCCGTACAGTGCCCTCTGACTGAACAACGCTCAGGCGGAACCTGCCACCAGGCACACCCCGAAGTACCCCCGCCATTTGCTTCATCGCTCACTAACCCCTTTGCTTACGGCAACGCCCCACGGCGCAGCAGCACAAACGGTTGGCGACGATGTTTCATGCCAGTCAACTCTGTGTTGCTGCCGTCCCCCTTCAGGGCATCAGGTTGCCCTGCGGCTCACACGCGTACCCAATTCATGTCTTTCCGGTTACGGTCACGGCGCCCCTCGCGATGCGCGTGGCATGGTGCGTTGCATGCCCGCAAGCCGATCGGCCAGGTCCGATGTCGTCCGGAAACGACCCCAAAGGAACCGATTCAATGACATTTGCCGAACTGAACCTCCTCCCCCCCATTCTCAAGGCGGTCGCCGCCTGCGGCTACACCGACCCGACCCCGATCCAGGCCGAGGCGATCCCCAGGGCCCTGGCCGGCCGCGACCTTCTCGCCACGGCCCAGACCGGCACCGGCAAGACCGCAGCCTTTGTTCTGCCGGCCCTCCAGCGCCTGGCCGGCCCCGCCCAGAAGCCCGGCCGGGGCCCCCGGGTCCTGGTCCTGACCCCCACCAGGGAGCTGGCCCAGCAGGTAACCGACGCGGTCCGCTCCTACGGCAAGCTTCTGCGGATTCGCAGCGGCGCCATCCTTGGCGGCATGCCCTATCGCGAACAGCTCCGGCTCCTCTCGGCACCGGTGGACCTGATCGTGGCCACGCCGGGCCGCCTCGTGGACCTCTTGGACCGCAGAAGCCTCGATCTCTCCCGCCTGGAGATGCTGGTCCTGGACGAGGCAGACCGGATGCTCGACATGGGCTTCAGCGATGATGTGGACCGGGTCGCCGCCGCTTCCCCCGCCGACCGCCAGACGCTCCTCTTCACGGCCACCATGGACGCCACCATGGCGCGCCTGGCTGGTCGGCTCCTGAACGAGCCGGAGCGAGTCGAAATCACCGGACCCAAGACGACCCATGAGCATATCGAGCAGCGCCTCCACGTGGCCGACGACCTCTCCCACAAAAACCGGCTGCTGCAGCACCTGATCACCGACGGCGACGTCCACAAGGCGATCATCTTTTCCGCCACCAAGCGCGACGCCGAGAACATGGCCATGGAACTCAGGAGCCAGGGCCATTCCGCCGCGGCCCTCCACGGCGACATGCCCCAGAACGCCCGCAACCGGACCATCGCCGCCATGAAACAGGGGCGGATCCGGCTCCTGGTGGCCACCGACGTGGCGGCCCGCGGTCTGGACGTCTCCGGCATCAGCCATGTCATCAACTTCGACCTGCCGAAATTCGCCGAGGACTACGTCCACCGCATCGGCCGCACCGGCCGGGCCGGGGCATCGGGCATCGCCATCTCCTTCGCCTCCCTCAGCGAAGTCAGTTACTTGGCACGAATTGAGCGCTACATCGGCCAAACCCTTCCCGAGCACCGGATTCCTGGACTCGAGCCGCGGCGTCCCCTGCCCCGCGTCTCGGCCGGAAAAGGGGGCCGGCCGGGAAGCTCCACCGGCGGTGCCCGGAAAGGCTGCGCCCCCCGCGACAACAGCAAAACCGGCACCGGCAGGCCCGGCGGCGCCAAGCGTTCACCGTGGTGCGGGCGCTCCTCCAGCAACGGACCGATAGTTGAATACCGCAGCTCCAGAAGCGGCCAGCCACGCAGGCAATCCTGATCCCCGACCGGCAGCCTTCCCTGCGCCGCCCAGGCAGCTGCACACAAAAAAACCCCACCGGTTTCCCGGCGGGGTTTTTTTGTGTGCGGACCAATACGATCTCTTACTCGCAGAGGTCGATCTTCACATCCCAGTTCTTGATCTTCATGGTGCCGTTGCGCTCCAGGTTGAGGTGCATCTTGAAGGCGCGGTCCCACAGCTGGGGCTCATGGCCGACCTTGCGGGCAAGGCAGTCCTTGGTGGCAATTTCCAGGTACTCGCTGAGGATCGGCTTGTAGTCCGGGTGGGCGCACTTCTCGATGATCCGCTTGGCCCGATCCTTCGGCGCCAGACCGCGGAGGTCGGCCAGGCCCTGCTCGGTAACAACGCAGTCCAGGTCGTGCTCGGTGTGGTCGATGTGGGAGCAGTGGGGCACCACGCAGGAGATGCCGGTCGGGTCAGTCTTGGACGGACGGCTCGACGGGGTATGCATGATCTTCAGGTAGCCGTTGCGGAGGAAGTCGCCGGAACCGCCGAGGCCGTTGATCATCCGGGTGCCGCCGACCAGCGTGGAGTTGGCGTGGGCGTAGATGTCAATCTCGACCGGGGTGTTCATGGCGATGCACCCGAGGCGGCGGATCGGCTCCGGTGCGTTGGAGATGGACAGCGGCCGGAGGGTGATCTTGTCGAAGTACTTGTCCCAGTTTTCAAAGAACCGGGGGAAGCCCGGGTTCTCGGAGAGGGACAGGGAGCAGGAGGAAGCGGCATCCAGCTTGCCCGAATCGAACAGATCAAGCATGGTGTCCTGGAGAACCTCGGTGTAGACGGTCAGGTTCTGGAACGGACCCTTGGCCAGGCCGCCGATGACGGCGTTGGCGATGGAGCCGACGCCCGACTGGAGCGGCAGGAGGTTCTTGGGGAGGCGGCCCATCTTCACTTCATGGCTGAAGAAGTCGATGATGTTGTTGGCAATGGCCTCGGAGGTGTCGTCCTGCTCGGAGAAGGCGCGCCCCTTGTCACGATGCTTGGACTCGACCACGGCAATGATCTTGCTCGGGTCGCACGGCACGTAGGTGGTGCCGATCCGCTCGCCGGCATGGGTGATGCCGAGGATCTGGCGCTTCGGGGGGTGGTTGCAGACGACGATGTCGTGCATCCCCTCGAAGGAGGGCTGGCCGGTGTTCACCTCAACGATGACCCGATCGCAGATCATGAGAATCTCGGGGATAACGCCGCAGGAGGAGGTGGGGACCAGGCCGCCGTCCTCGGTGATGGCGGAGACTTCGATGATGGCCAGATCGAGCTTGCCGGTCTCGCTGTCCTTGGTGTAGAAGCCGTAGCCCAGGTCCTGGGCAAAGAGGGAGAGGTGCTTGTCGCCCATCCGGATGCGGCCTTCGTTGATGCCGGCGGCGATGTTCTTGCCCGTCTGATAAGGCCAGCGGCGGTCGATCATGTCGAGGGTGGCCCAGCGGTCTTCGGTTTCAGCACCGACAGAAGCGCCGATGAAGAGGTTGAACTTCCACTTCCCCTGGAGGTTGTTCTTCTCAACGTGATCGGCCAGCGCGATGGGCACTGCCTTGGGATAACCGGCAGGGGTGAAGCCGGACCAGCCCAGGTTCATGCCCGGCTTGAAGAACTGGATGGTGTCCTCGGGGGACATGACCTTGCTGAGCAGTGACTTGCAACGTACGCGGTCTTGCAGTGTGCCGTACTCTGACATCTCTTACCTCCGTTTTGTGATGGTGATTACAAGCAACGCCTGTAAACGTGCAACAGATTCTGGCTGCGAACAGACCCTCAACGCCGGAAAATCTCCACAACGGCGACAGTGTCTACCGAAAATTAGAACCGGATTTTACTTGGGCACCCCTCTTTAGTCAAGCTAAAAAATTATTAACAATTCATGATGTAGCCTTGTCGACAAGGCATACTGCATACAGTTCCAGGCACCCGTGAAACGGTTATGCCATTACGGCACCTTGCGGTCCAGACTGCGGTACTGGATAGCCTCGGAGACGTGCTGCTCCCGCACCGTATCACTGCCGTCCAGATCGGCGATGGTACGGGCCACCTTGAGGATGCGGCTGTAGGAGCGGGCCGAGAGTCCGAGGCGGTCGGTGACCATCTCCAGCAGCCGGCTGCCGGCCGCGTCGGGCTCGCAGTACTTTTTGATGAAACGGGGTGTCATCTGGGCGTTGCTGTGGACCCTGGACCCCCTGAAGCGGTCCCGCTGGACCTCCCGGGCCTGCTCCACTCGGCCGCCGATGGCCCGGGAGCTTTCCCCCTCGCGGCCGTCGGCCAGATCCCGGTACTTCACGGCGGGAACCTCGATGTGGATGTCGATCCGGTCCAGAAGCGGTCCGGAGATGCGGGAGCGGTAGCGCTGCACCATGACCGGCGTGCAGGAGCAGGGATGGAGAGGATCCCCCAGGTAGCCGCAGGGACAGGGGTTCATGGCCGCCACAAGCATGAAGCGGGACGGATAGGTGAGGGACATGAGAGCCCGGGAGATGGAAACCCGCCCGTCCTCCAGGGGCTGGCGAAGGACTTCGAGGACGTGCTTCTTGAATTCGGGCAGCTCGTCCAGGAACAACACTCCATGGTTCGCCATGGAGACCTCGCCGGGGCGGGGGGTGTTCCCTCCGCCGATCAATCCCACATCCGAGATGGTGTGGTGGGGGGACCGGAACGGACGCTGCGCCACCAGGGCGTTGTCCCGGTCCAGGAGCCCCAGGACGCTGTATACCTTGGTGGTTTCAATGGCCTCTGCAAAGGACATGCGGGGGAGAATGGTCGGAATCCGGCGCGAGAGCATCGTCTTGCCGGAGCCGGGAGGACCGATCATGATGATGTTGTGGGAGCCGGCGGCGGCCACCTCCAGGGCACGCTTGGCATGTTCCTGCCCCTTCACCTCAGAGAAGTCGTCGCCCGCCTCGGAGCTCCGCGCGAAGAACTCCTCCACGTCCACCCGGAACGGTTCGATGGACCGTTCGCCGTTGAGAAAATCCACCACCTGGGCCAGTTCCGATACGCCGATGACGTCGATCCCCTCCACCACCGCCCCCTCGGGGGCGTTTTCCAGGGGAACCACGATGCCGCGCAGTCCCGCATCCCGGGCGGCCACGGCCACGGGGAGACAGCCCCGGACCGGCTTGACGCTCCCGTCCAGGGAGAGCTCCCCCAGGAGGAGGTACTGCCTGAGCCGCTCTCCCTTGACCACGCCGGTGGCGGCCAGGATGCCGAGGGAGATGGGGAGGTCGAAGGCGGCCCCCTCCTTTTTCAGGTCGGCGGGGGCCAGATTGACGGTGATCTTGCGGGGGGGGAAGTCGTAGCCGGCGTTCTTAAGGGCCGACTTGACCCGGTCCTTGCTCTCCTTGACGGCACCGTCGGGGAGCCCCACCGTGGCGAACTGGGGAAGCCCCTGGGCGATATCCACCTCCACGTCGACGATGACGGCGTCGATACCGAGAAGGGCGCTGGAGAGGGCCTTGGCTAACATCCGGGACCGGGGACCAGGGACCGGGAATCGGTGGGAACTGCTGCCTGCATGATCGTCACCCCACGGACTCCAGGAATTTTTCGGCGTCCAGGGCCGCCATGCAGCCGGTGCCGGCGGAGGTGATGGCCTGGCGGTAGTGCTGGTCCTGGACATCGCCGGCGGCAAAGACCCCGGGGACGCTGGTGGCGGTGAAGTTCCCCTCGCTCCCGCACTGGGTGCGGATGTAGCCGCTGTCCATCTCCAGCTGCCCCTCGAAGAGATGGGTATTGGGGGTGTGACCGATGGCGATGAAGCAGCCGTGGACCGGAATATCCTTGGTGGAGCCGCTGTTGTGGCGGATGCGGATGCCGGTGACGCCGGAATCGTCCCCCAGGACCTCGTCCAGGACGTGGTTCCACTCGATGGTGACGTTGCCCCCGCGGGTCTTGGCGATGAGCTTGTCGGCCAGAATCTTCTCGGCGCGGAGCTTGTCCCGCCGGTGCACGAGGGTCACATGGCCGGCGATGTTGGAGAGGTAGAGGGCCTCCTCCACGGCGGTGTTGCCGCCGCCGATGACCGCCACGGCCTTGCCGCGATAGAAAAAGCCGTCGCAGGTGGCGCAGGCGGAGACCCCTTTCCCCTTGAAGGCCTCCTCGGAGGGGAGCCCCAGGTACCGGGCCGAGGCGCCGGTGGCGATGATGAGGGCGTCGCAGGTGTACGCGCCGCTGTCCCCCTCCAGGCGGAAGGGGCGCTGCCGCAGATCGGCCCTGTTGATGTGGTCTTGGATCATGATGGTGTTGAAGCGCTCGGCATGCCGGCGCATCCGCTCCATGAGCTCGGGCCCCTGGACCCCGTCAGGGTCGCCGGGCCAGTTGTCCACGTCGGTGGTGGTCATGAGCTGCCCCCCCTGCTGGAGGCCGGTGATGAGGGCGGGGTTCAGGTTGGCGCGGGCGGCGTAGACGGCGGCGGTGTAGCCGGCAGGTCCGGAGCCGAGAATGATGAGGCGGTGATGGGCTGTCTCCATATTAAAATCCTCCAAAAACGGTCGCGCTACGATACCAGCAACACTCCGGAAATGCAAGGGGGGAGCGGTTCTTTCCGTTGACCGGCCAGAGGGGCATCTGCTACAGTGGACTCCTGCCGGGAAGGGGGAGGACGAGGCCGACCATGCACGCCGAAACGCATCTTGACCAGAGCATTACCGGACGCTTCAAGTTTGCCATCGCCCTCACGGCCCTGACCCTGGTGGCCGAAGTCGCGGGGGGGATCTGGACCAACTCCCTGGCCCTCCTTTCCGACGCGGCCCACGTCTTTCTCGATCTCTTCGCCCTGGTCCTGTCGCTGGCCGCCATCAGGCTCGCCGCCTACCCCGCATCGGACACCCGCACCTTCGGCTGGCACCGGACCGAGGTCTTCGCCTCCTTCATCAACGGCGCCACGGTCTTTCTCATGGCCATCGGCATCTTCTACGAGGCATGGGAGCGGCTGCGCCATCCCGTGGAGGTGAAGAGCCTCCCGATGCTGGCCATCGCCGCGGTGGGCCTCGTCATGAACCTCTTCGCCGCCTCGGCCCTCCACAGCCACTCCCACGACGACCTGAACGTCCACAGCGCCTTTCTCCACGTCATCGGGGACGCGGCCGCCTCGGTGGGGGTCATCATCGGCGGCGCCGTCATGTACTACACCAGCTGGTATCTCCTGGACGCCCTCATCTCCGCCGGCATCGGCTGCGTCATCTTCTGGGGGTCGTGGCGGGTGATCCGGGAGTCGTCCCACATCCTGATGGAGGGGGTTCCCCGGGGGATGAGCACCCAGGCAGTGGCCGCCGCCATGGGGGAGGTGGAGGGGGTGAACGCGGTCCACCACCTGAACATCTGGACCATCTGCTCCCACATCCTGGCCCTGTCGGCCCACGTGGACGTGAAGCCGGAGTACAAGGAGCGGCAGGCGGATGTGCTCCGCCGGCTCGAGGAGATCCTCTTCGAGCGCTACCACATCTCCCACACCACCCTCCAGGCCGAGTGCACCCGGTGCGTGGAGGCGCCGCCGGTCATCAAGGAACTGCGCCACCGCCCCCGCCACGGCCAGCACCACGACCACCATCACGGCCACGGCCATGGGCATGGACACGACCACCACGGGCACGGCCACTGCGGCCATGACCACGATCACTAGCAGGCCTTCGGAGAAGCAATGCTCCCCTACACCCTGATCCAGGAAGCGTCCGACCGCCTCAAGAAGCGGGTCCGGCGCACCGAACTGATCCACTCCCACCACTTCAGCGAACGGTTCGGCTTCCCCCTGCTCTTCAAGTGCGAGAACCTCCAGCGGACCGGCGCCTTCAAGATCCGGGGGGCCCTCAACTTCATGACCTCCCAGCCCCGGGAGGCCCTGGCGAAGGGGGTCATCACCGCCTCGGCCGGAAATCACGCCCAGGGGGTCGCCTTTTCCGCCGATCTGCTGGGGGTGAAGGCCACCGTCTTCATGCCCGAGAGCACCCCCCCCCAGAAGGTGCAGGCCACCAAGGAATACGGCGCCAACGTGGTCCTCACCGGCAGGAACTTCGACGAAGCCTACGCCGCCGCCGTCCAGGCCCAGAAGGAGAGCGGCGCCCTCTTCGTCCACCCCTTCGACGACCACCTGGTCATGGCGGGCCAGGGGACCATCGGCCTCGAAATCCTGGAGGAGGTCCCCGACGTGTCGGCCATCCTGGTCCCCATCGGCGGCGGCGGGCTCATCGCCGGCATCGCCACGGCGGTGAAGGAGACCCACCCCCACGTGCGAATCATCGGCATCGAATCGAAGGCGGCCCCCTCCATGCACTACTCACTCAAGAAGGGGAAGATCCTGGAGGCCCCCCTCACGGTGACCCTCGCCGACGGCATCGCCGTGAAAAAGGTGGGACGGAACACCTTCCCCATCATCCGGGAACTGGTGGACGACGTGGTGCTCGTGGAGGAGGAGGAGATCGCCCTGGCCATCGTGGGGCTTCTGGAGCGGACAAAGCTCCTGGTGGAGGGGGCCGGGGCCGTGACCCTGGCGGCCCTTCTGAACGGCAAGGCGGGGAAGCTGCCGGGAAAGACCGTCTGCGTCCTCTCCGGCGGGAACATCGACGTGAAGACCATCGCCACCGTGGTGGAGCGGGGTCTCGTGGCGGCGGGGCGCTACCTGAAGCTGCAGGTGGTGCTGGACGACATCCCCGGCTCCCTGGCGGGACTGGCAACGGAGGTGGCCGCCGTGCGGGCCAACATCTTCCTCATCAACCACGAGCGCCGCTCCCTGGATCTCCCCCTCGGCAAGACCGAGGTCCTCCTGGAGCTGGAAACCCGGGGGTACGAGCACATCCAGGAGGTCATCGACCACTTGGGGCGGCGGGGCTACGAAGTGGATGTCGTAAAATGAACTCCCGCGTGAGCGGCGCGCCGTTGCCCGGGTCCACGAGCTCCGGCCGCAGGAGATCGGCGGCGGTGTCAACATCATGCCACAGAGGGAGGAGCGCCGTGGCCATTCCCGCCGCCGCGGCCCGGGCCAGGGAATCTTTCAGCACCTCCGGCGTGGACCAGGGAATCCCCTCAAAGAGCTCCCGGCGGAGCCGCTTCATGGCCAGCAGATAGTAGCCGCCGTCCTCCGTGGGGCCGAAGACGGCATCAACCCCCGGATCATCCAGCAGCTCCAGGGCCTGTTCGATGAAGGCCGCCGGCAGGTGGGGCGAATCGGTCCCGATGACCGCCGCCGCGTTGTATCCGAGACTGAAGGTTCGCTCGAAGGCGGCCGCCAGCCGTTCCCCCAGCCCCTCCCCTTCCTGTGGATAACTCCCCACCGTCCCCACCGTCTCCGCGAAGAACTCGGGCGCACCTTCCCCCTGTTCATAAAAGAGAAGTCTGTCCACAGCTGTCATTTGGCCGGTTTTTGCCAGAATATCCAGAAGCATGCAGCGATAGAGTTCGGCGGCTTCTTCAGGGGTAAGCGGAGGGGTGAGCCTGGTTTTGACACGGCCCGGCGACGGTCTTTTGGCAAAAACGATCAATGCTTTTGACATGGGACAGAGCGGCTCCACGAGGGGGTATCGCGGCGGCAACGGCTAGCCTTATCCACAACTTTTGCTTTTTTCCACATGGTTATCAACAACGGTTGTCGACAAGTAACGAAAGGGGTCCAGGCCAAAATAACGACCCCCTCAGCAACCTCGCCCGACCAATCAGGTCATTTTTTTGTCACGCTCGATGGCCGCGTAGGCCGAGTGCTTGTGGATCGACTCGAAATTCTCCGCCTCCACGGCAAACCAGGTGATGGCTTTGTGGGCCAGGAGCTTCTGGGTCACCTCCCGGACGATATCCTCCACGAACTTGGGGTTCTCGTAGGCCCGCTCGGTGACGTACTGCTCATCCACCCGCTTGAGGAGGGACCAGACCGGACTCGACCCGCACTCCTCGATCATTTCCACCAGATCCTCGATCCAGATGAAGTCGGTGTACCGGAGCCGGACCGTGATGTGGCTCCGCTGGTTGTGGGCCCCGTAGCGGGAGAGCTCCTTGCTGCAGGGGCACAGCGACGTGACCGGGATCTGCACCCCCAGGACGAAGTCGAACTCCTCCCCCAGGGAGCCGCTGAAGGTGCAGGTGTACTCCATGAGGCTGCGGGCGCCGGAGACCGGGGCCCGCTTCTCGATGAAGTAGGGGAACTCAATCTCCAGATGGGCCGACGACGCCCCCAGCTTCTCCTTCATCTTCTGGAGGATCGGCTCCATCTTGTCCAGGGCGATCTCCTCCCGGTAGGCGTTGAGGATCTCGATGAACCGGCTCATGTGGGTCCCCTTGAAGTGGTGGGGGAGGTCCACGTACATGTTGATCCGGGCCACGGTCTGCTGGAACTTCCGGTTCTTGTCCATCACCACGATGGGATAGGAGATATCCTTCACCCCCACCTTGTTGATGGGGATCTTGCGGGTGTCGCGGGATTTCTGCATGTCGGGCATGGGTAAATGGTTATGCATGTATCATCTCCTCATGCCACCTTGCGTCCCACCGCAGCCTGAAAGATGTCGAGGGCTTCTGACGCCTGCGATTTCTCGGCAGCAAGATGAACAGAGCCAAAGGAAAAGCCGAGCTGTTTGGATTCTTCACTGGGTTTGCTACCGACGAAGTCCCCCATGCGACTCAGCCCGTACATGAACCGCCCCAGAACGGTCCGGAGCGACTCGGGACTTCTGTCGATACCAAGGCAGCGGCGGCCATGGGCAAAGGCAGCGGCCATAGTTGTCCCTGAACCGGCAAAGGCATCCAGGACAAGGTCCCCCGGTTGCGAAGAGGCGAGAATAATACGTTCGAGCACTCCCTGGTTCTTCTCTGTCGGATAGCCGGTTATTCTGATGTTCTGGTTGTGGGGGTCCTTCACGTCAAGCCAGATGTCCTGAATGGGAATCCCCTGACTGTTATCGAGGTATATTTTCCTGCGGGGATTCCCGTTGGGGGACCAATAGATTTCGCCGCGCCGATCCATCTCCTCAAGGACATCCGGCGGATATTGCCAGTGTTTGCCGGGAGGAGGATTTTTACCTCTCCACGGCTGCCCTGTGGCGCCATTTCGCGTTCCGGGGGCATGGAGCGGAACTTTCTTGAACCGCCTGCCGCCTTCGTCGATGTACTGATACTCCTTCTTTGATGTTTCTTCGGTCCACGGCTCATACTGCCTGTTGAAATGGCACTCCGATGATTTTGAGTAAAACAGAATATAATCCGAGATATTGCCGAAGGAGTTCTTGGTGAAATTTTTGGGATTACACTTCTTTCTGGTAATGAAATTCCTGAAATTCTGAGGGCCGAAAACCTCGTCCATAACCACTTTGATGTGAAAGGCCATGTTGGCGTCCAAGTGCACATAGATGGAGCCGGTGGGACTCAGCAATTCCCGAAGGACCACGAGACGCTTTCTGATGAATTCAATATAGTGATGCCCGTGAAGATCATCTTCATAGGCATGGTCAAGGCTTCGAGTGGCGTAATTGCCAGAAGAAGCAAAGGGGGGATCAATGTAAATCAGCTGGACCTTCTCCCGATAATCATCAAGGAGGGTCCGGAGGATGGGGAGATTGTCCCCGTAAAAAAATTGACCGTTTTCGCTATCCCCGTGCGTCAACGACCCTATGTCAACGAGTTCAGCTCGTGGTCCGGCCAGCACTTCATGTTCCGGCTGCTTTTCAGGATATTCAAGCCTGACCAGCGAACCGATTGCCCTGATATTTCCCAGAATGGGCGCTTTTGGAATTCCTGTTGCCATTAGTGTTATTCTCCGGTTGCCTTGACCCTCAAGAGCCATTCCTTGGTCAGACGTTCATCAAACATTCTCATGGTCATGACCAGGATGTTGTCGCTCAACGATTCGAGGCGTGCGTAATCATCCCACATGGAACCGAGGAGCAGCCCCGGCCCGTCATTCAGAAAAATAATCTTGATGCCGTTCATGTTGCCGCCAAGATAACCGCATATTTCTTTCGCGGCATTGAAATACTCACCTGTCCGGCTATCTTCCTGGGACCCGCCCCGATCACTGTCGTAATGGGCAAACCCTATGGCAACCAGCCTTGGTTTCTTCTTTGTGTAAACGATAAAATCCACCGGGCGAGACTTGTTCGGATACCCCGGCAGGTAATAATGGAGGAAAAGATCCTTCCCCCCACGTTTGGGACCATGGAGAGTGAAATCTTTGAATTTTCGATGGAACTCGTCAAAGAACGTCTCTGTCAGATCGTAGCCCCGCTTTCCGCGGTCCTTGTACTCCCACAAAAGCGCACACAGAGCCTCGTCGGGAAGTGGTCTGGAGTCAAAACGCTGCTGAACGGTTGCTATGGCCCTGAAATCCGCTCCATACTGGGAACAGATGAGATCAACAATCGACTTTTTCTTGAGCATTTCGACCGGCAACGCAGGTGCGACATATTTTCTGAATACACGACAGAGCTGAATCCTCATCCATGCTTCTCGGACCTCTCCTATCTTGCCGAAGAGCTGTACCGATGATGCGGATTCGCGCAACAACTGGCTGAACAACACGAGAACCGGCTTATAAAGTTCGCATGCGGCAGGAAGTATGTCCGGATAATGCTCTCCCGACGAGAGCGTTATCCATGATGCCCCATCGGCCTTGTAATCTCCAAATGATTTCATCAGTAAATCCTTTCAGCGTTCAAGAGACACCAGAACAACCATGAGATTCAAGACTTCCGAGTCACGTATTTCACCGGGTCCGCCACCCCCGCCTCCGCGAACCCCTTGAGCCGCAGGCGGCAGGAGTCGCAGAGGCCGCAGGCGAGCCCCTCCGGCGTCGGATCGTAGCAGGAGTGGGTCCGGCCGTAGTCGACGCCGAGGGCGAGCCCCTTCCGGATGATCTCGGCCTTGGTGAGACTGATGAGGGGGGTGTGGATACGGAACCGTCCCACCCCTTCCACCCCGGCCTTGGTGGCCAGGTTGGCCATGGTCTCGAAGGCGGCGATGTACTCGGGACGGCAGTCGGGGTAGCCGGAGTAGTCCAGGGCGTTGACCCCGATGAAGATGTCGAAGGCGCCGAGCACCTCGGCCCACCCCAGGGCGAAGGAGAGAAAGACCGTGTTGCGGGCCGGCACGTAGGTGACGGGGATGTCGCTCCCCACCCCCTCCTTGGGGACGGCCATGTCGCTCGTGAGGGCGCTCCCCCCCACCTGGCGGTAGTCGAACGCCACCACCAGATGCTCCGCGGCCCCCATGGGGCGGGCGTTGGCCTTGGCCAGCTCCAGTTCCACGCTGTGACGCTGGCCGTAGGAGAAGCTCATGGCGTAGGGCTCGTACCCCTCGGCCCGGGCAATGGCGAGACAGGTGGTGGAATCGAGTCCCCCGCTGTAGAGGACGACGGCTTTTTTGCGCATGGCTCCCCCCCAAAAAGAATGCGCCTTGCGGCGCCATTCTATCCAATGGTTCATCCTACCCCATGATGCAGGCTGAGACAACTACAGAAACCACTACAGAAACCAGCTCACCGGGGCGCAGAGGCGCTCCATGAGGCGGACCCCCCAGCCGCGCCGCTCGTGCTCCTCCAGGACGATGCGGCGGGAGTCCGCCAGGTCTTCGGCAACCATGGCAGCCACCTGGCCGCCGAACTCCAGGCTGTCGACGATGACGTTCACCTCGAAGTTGCGGTGGAAGCTCCGCTGATCCAGGTTGGCGGAGCCGACCACCCCCCAGGAGTCGTCGATGAGCATCACCTTGGCGTGGAGAACCGTCCCCTGGCGCTCGTAAATCTCGATTCCCGCCCGCAGCAGCGGCGCGTAGTAGCTGCGGCTCACGAGCCGGACCAGGGGGACATCGCTCTTGGCCGGAAGGATGAGCTGCACCCGCACCCCCCGCCGCGCGGCCCGCAGCAGCGAGCGGACGATCCGCGGTCCCGGCACGAAGTAGGGGTTCATGATCCGGATGGAGTGGGCGGCCCCGGCGATGGCAACGCGAAAGGCGTTGCGGATGAAGGAGCGGGCGAGGTGGGGGCCGCCGGCCACGATGAGGAGATCGGCGTCCCCCATGCCGGCGACGGCATGGGGCTCCCGGTCCCAGAGGGGAGAGGGCGCTCCCTTCTCCTCGCACCAGAACTCCCGGAAGAGCCGCTCCAGCTCCGCAACGGCGGGGCCGTCGACGCGGATCCCCGCGTCTCGCCACCGTTCGGCTCCGGGACCGAAGCCCGAATACTCGTCGCCGATGTTGATCCCCCCCAGGAAGGCGGTCTCCCCGTCGATCACCGCCATCTTGCGGTGGTCCCGCTTGTCGAACCAGGCGATTCCCCGCCGGAACGACGGGGGATTGAAGGCGAGGCAGCGGACCCCGCCCCGCTCCAGCCGCCGGAAGTAGGACGAGGGGGTGTCGAAGCATCCCACGTAGTCATAGATGAGGGATACCTCCACCCCCCGGGAGACGGCGGCCAGGAGCGCCTCGGCGAAGAGGGCGCCGGTGGCGTCGTCGCGGATGATGTAGAACTCGACATGGATGTGGTGGCGCGCCTCGGCGAATGCCGCCAGCATGGCGGGGAAGAATTCGCCGCCGGTGCTGTGAAGCTTCACCCGGTTCCCCCGGGAGTGGGACGCCTCGGTATCCCTCCTGAAGATGCGGAAGAAATTCCGGGCGCTGAAGGTGCGGCGGACCGCTGTGCGGCGAATGACGGACATGCCTCAAGGGTAGCGCAGACGAACCGTCACGGCAAGGGGAGGAGAAGGGGGAAGACGCCGGGAGGCGCGAAGTCTCCCCCGCGCCTCCCGGTTCCCATCACCACTATTTGAGTTGTTCCTTCAGTCTTCGTAGGCCACCACCCGCACAAGGCCGATGGTCTCACCCTTGTCGTCGGTGGTGGGCGCGTCGGAAACGGAGATGATCCGCTTCACGCCGCTGCCGGCCACGAATGAGTTGACCATGGCGTCCAGGGCGGAAAGCTCCTGCATGGTCTTGAGGGGACGGATCTCCATGCCAAACGTTTTGACCTTGTAGCCCATGCCATCCTCCTTGATAAACGGTCCGCTGCGGGGTTATTGAACGGAAATCACTTCCTTCACGCCGGGGACCTTCTCCTTCAGGGTCCGCTCGATCCCCATCTTGAGGGTCATGGTGGACATGGGGCAGTGGCCGCAGGCCCCCACGAGCTTCACCTTCACCACGCCGTCCTCGGTCACCTCCACCAGCTCCACGTCGCCGCCGTCCGCCTGGAGCGCGGGGCGCACCGTATCGAGCACCTTCTTCACATCTTCCTGCATCGTTGTCTCCTCCTTGGGGTTGTGTGCCCTGCTTAGTCGTTGCGTTTCTCTCCCGGCACCCCGGGGCTCGTGAGGGGGAAGGGATCGAGGATTTCCGCCAGCCGCTGTGCCGACAGCAGCTGCCGCTCCGCCACGATCTCCCGGATGCTCCGGCCCGTGGCCGTCGACTCCTTGGCCACCTCGGCGGCCGCCGCGTAGCCGATATGGGGGGCCAGCACCGTGGCAAGCCCCACCGACTGCTCCAGGTACCGGCGGCACCGCTCCCGGTCGGCGGTGATGCCGGCAATACAGGATTGCGCCAGCCTGGGCACCGTGTTCTTCAGGATCTCCAGGCTGAAGAGGAGGTTGAAGGCGATGACCGGCATCATCACGTTCAGCTCCAGCTGTCCCGCCTGGGCCGCCAGGGTTATGGCCGTGTCGGCCCCCATGACCTGGAAGGCCACCATGTTGGCTGCCTCGGCCATGCTCGGGTTCACCTTCCCCGGCATGATGGAGGAGCCGGGCTGGATCGCTGGCAGCGCGATCTCGGCGAGCCCGGTCCGGGGGCCGGAGGAGAGGAGCCGCAGGTCGTTGGCGATGCGGCCCAGGTTCACCGCAAGCCCCTTGAGGGCCGACGAGAGGGCCACGAAGGGGTCCATGTTCTGCATCCGCTCCACCAGGTTGGCGCCGCGCAGGAGGGAAAAGCCGGTCTCCCGGGCCAGCTCCGCCACCACGAGATCGATGTAGGCCGCCTCGGCGTTCATGCCGGTGCCGACGGCGGTGCCGCCGATCCCCAGCTCCCGGAGTCCCGGGAGCGCCCCGTCGATCCCCGCCAGGTTCTTCTCCAGGGCCGCGGCCCACGCCTCGAACTCCTGGCCGAGCCGGATCGGCACCGCGTCCTGGAGGTGGGTCCGGCCGCTCTTGAGGATGGCGTCAAACTCCCGCCCCTTCCCCCGCAGGGCCGCCACGAGCCCCTCCAGCCCCGGCCGCAGCTCCTCAACGAGGGCCAGGGCCGCCAGCCGCATGGCCGTGGGAAAGACGTCGTTGGTGGACTGGGCCATGTTCACGTGGTCGTTGGGATGGACCGGAGCGTAGCCCCCCCGCTCTCCCCCCAGGAGCTCGCTGGCCCGGTTGGCGAGCACCTCGTTCACGTTCATGTTGTGGGAGGTGCCGGCCCCGGCCTGGAACGGATCCACCACGAAGTGGGAGTCGAAGGCGCCGGCCAGGGCCTCGTCGGCGGCCCGGACGATGGCCTCGCCTAGCCGCGCGTCGAGCCTCCCCGTGGCCATGTTGGCCCGGGCGGCGCCCTTCTTGATGACCACCGTTGCCCGGACCAGGGCCGGATGGGGCCGAAGCCCCGAGATGGGGAAGTTGGCCACGGCCCGGGCCGTCTGGGCCCCATAGTAGGCGTCGGCCGGCACCCGCACCGCGCCGAGGGTATCCGTCTCGATCCGAAACGTCACGGTTTCGCCTTTCCTGGTCCCTGGTCCCCGATCACCGCTTTATTTCGTTGTACTTCTCGGTGATGACCCGCAGGTGCTCGGCCTCCTCGTCGCGGAGGGCCTTGAGCATGCTCTTCCCTTGGGGGTCGGCGGTCCTGGCGATGAGGTCATCAAAATAGGCGATCCCCTTCTTCTCGATCCCCATGGCGATCTCCAGGGCCTGGAGATCGTCGGTGTCGAAGCCCACCTGCTTCTCGCCGGGACCGGCCGGGTCGAGGGCGATGGTGGAGCCGCCGTAGAAGACCCACCGCCCCCCCTCGTGGAGGGACTGGTAGAGCTCGTTCAGCTTCAGGTAGTGCTGCTCCTCGGTCTTGGCGAGCCAGCGGAAGATCCGCTTCCCCTCGGGGTTGAAGGTCTTCTGCTCGGCCCTGGTGTAGAAATCGAAGGTCTCCTTTTCGATCTCCATGGCCCGCATGATGGCGTCGAGGGTCTCTTTGGTCTGTTCGTTCATCGGTGCTCCTTACGCTAGGATGGTTTCCATGGTCAAAAGTTCGTCAACGGTCCGGGTGTGAAAGACCCGGCACCCAAGTTCAAGGGGGAGCCGCAGATCGATGTCGTAGCGGTCGCCCACGAAGAGGCACTGGGAGGGCTCCCGGCCGATCTCCCGGAAGATGTCCGCAAGCACCTCGCGATCCGGTTTGGGGCGCCAGGAATCCTCGATGGTGAAGACCCGCCGGAAGAAGCCGGCAATGCCGAGGGCCCCCATGATCCGCGAGGCGAGGGTGCGGTTGTTGTTGGTGTAGATGTGGAGCTCGAACCGTTCGCCAAGCCTGCGCAGCAGCTCCACCACCCGCTCGTCCCGCTGTAGATAGGGCTCCGGTACGATCTCGGCCTCAAAATGGCGGTGAAGCTCCCGCAGGTCGATCCCCAGCTCCAGGCAGGCGTGGCTAAGGGAGGCGGTCCGGCCGGTCCGGGCGGCGATCTTCTCCCGGGTCTCCCGGATGAGAACTTTCGCCTCCCCGGCGGATATCCCCCGGACGGCGGCCACGTGCCCCGTGGCGGAGGCGTCGATCCGGCGGCCCACCTCGTCGCTCACATAGAGGGTGCCGTCCAGGTCGAAGACCAGGGCCCTGATCCCGCTCACGGCTCCCCCTTCCCCATTCTGGGTAGAGTCTATCATCGGCCGGCCCCCTGTCAAAAGAGCTTCCCCCAGTCCCGCATGCAGAGAAGCCGCGGATTGTCCACCCCCTTGGCCTGGACGAGAACCTTGAAGGTGTCCCCCATTCCCCCCTCGGGGAGGATCAGCTTCTTGAGGGCCAGGCGGATGGCGATCTGCTCCTTCTCGGAGGCGGCGGCGGCCTCCAGGGCCATGAGCTCCTCCATCATGCCGGCGGCCACCAGGAAGCGGTACTGCTCCCCGTACCAGACCTTGCGGAGCCCCAGCTCCTCCCCCCGGGCAGCCAGGGTGGTGAAGTCCACGTGGGTGGTCATGTCCTGGAGGCCGACCCGGATGTAGGGGTTCTCTTCGATGGTGTGGCGGTAGTAGCAGAGGAGGGTGCCGTTGTGACGCATGGGGCCGTAGAGCTCGGGGGCCTGGTAGCCGTAGTCGATGGTGAGGACAAAGCCCCGCTCCAGGGCGGCGGCCACGGATTCGAGCCAGCGGACGGCGTTCAGGTTGATCTCGGTCCGCTGCCCCGCGGTGAGGGTGATGCCGAGGCGGGAGAGATACGCCTCCAGCTCCGGGGTGGAGGGGAGGTCCAGCAGTTCGGTGAACTGATCTCCCTCCGCCGCAACGAAGACCTCCCGCAGCCCGTCGGGGGTCATCTCGATCAGATGGGCGGGGAAGGAATCGATCAGTTCGTTGGAGTAGAGGCAGCCGGTGAACCGGAGCCGGCCCTCGGCCAGGTCGGCGGGGGGGCTCCAGGAGACCTTCGGAAGGTGGGAGGCCAGAAGCTCCCCCTGCACCGCGGCAAGGCTCGGCTCGGCCTCGATGAGGGTGAGCCGGACCCCGTCGTAGAGGTCGAGGTTCAGCTCCCGGATGGTGTCGAGGACATCGGCGGCCAGCCGGCCGTGGCCGGCCCCGGCCTCCACAATGTCGAAGGGAAGGGGGCGCCCCATCTCCTCCCACATGCGGCAGATCTCCCGGGCGATGAGGCGGCCGAAGACCCGGTGGACGTTGATGCTGGTGTAGAAATCCCCCTCGGCCCCCACCTTGCGCCCGGGGGAGGTGTAGTAGCCGACCCCCGGCTCGTAGAGGCACGCCCCCATGAAATCGACGAAGGGAATGCGTCCCCGCTCCCTGATCCGGTCGAGAATTATGCCCCGCAGCCTGCTGTCGTCCGCCTGTTCCACGCAAAACCTCCCGAAAAAAGCTCAGTTATAGAGGATGGGGAGGGGTTTGTCAATGGAGCGCCGGTGTGCTGCTGGACCTCACACCGCCCGGATCCGGTCCCGGGGGTCCACCTGGACCGGGGCCAGGTCGAGGGTCTTCCCCTCGGCCAGGAGGCGGCCCAGCTCCTCGGCGGCAACGGGACGGCTGAAGTAGTACCCCTGCATCTCCTCGCACTGGTGCCGGCAGAGGAACTCGATCTGCTCCGCCAGCTCCACCCCTTCGGCGATGGTCTTCATGCCGAGACCGTGGGCCATGGTGATGATGGTCTTGACGAGGGTGGCGTCGTCGGGGTCCCGGGTCATGTCGCGGATGAAGGCCTGGTCGATCTTGAGGTTGGCGATGGGGAAGCGCTTCAGGTAGCTCAAGGAGGAATAGCCGGTGCCGAAGTCGTCGATGGCCACCTCGATCCCCCGGTCCGTCAGCTCCCGGAGGATGGCGGCCGACTTCTCCGCCTCCTGCATGACGAGGCTTTCGGTCAGCTCCAGCTCCAGCCACTGGGGGGCGAGCCCCGTCTCCAGGAGGATCTCCTCCACCATCTCGATGAGGTTCTCCTGCCGGAACTGGCGGGCCGAGAGGTTGACGGCCATGCGCAGGGGGGGGAAGCCCGCATCCTGCCATGCCTTGTTCTGGGCGCAGGCGGTCCTGAGGACCCACTCCCCCATGGGGACGATGAGCCCCGTCTCCTCGGCCAAGGGGATGAACTTGGCCGGGGAGACGAGCCCCATCTCCGGGTGGTTCCAGCGCACCAGGGCCTCCACGCCGCAGATCTGGCCGCTCCGCAGGTCGACCCGGGGCTGGTAGTGGAGCGTGAACTCCTTGTTCTTCACGGCCCGGTGGAGGCTCGTCTCCAGGGAGAGGCGCTCGAAGACCCGGGTGTTCATCTCCGCCGAGTAGAACTGGTAGTTGTTCTTCCCCTGCTCCTTGGCGTGGTACATGGCGGCGTCGGCGTTTTTGAGGAGCGCATCGACGGTTTCGCCGTCGGTGGGGAAGAGGGCGATGCCGATGCTGGCGGTGACGTAGATCTCGTTCCCCATGAGGAGGAGCGGCGCCGCGAAGACGTTGATCATCTTCTTGGCCACGGTGATGACGTCGTGCATCTCCCGCACGTTGGGGAGAACGATGATGTACTCGTCGCCCCCGAGCCGGGCCACGGTGTCCCCCCCCCGCAGGCAGTTCTTGAGCCGGTTGGCCACCGCCTTCAGGAGCATGTCCCCCACCGTGTGCCCCAGGGTGTCGTTCACCTTCTTGAAGTTGTCCAGGTCCAGGAACATGACGCAGATGGGGTTGCGGCGCCGGAACGCCTCCAGGGCCAGGGCCTGGCCGAGGCGGTCCTGGAGGAGGTTGCGGTTGGGGAGCCCCGTGAGGGGGTCGTGGGTGGCCTGGTAGACCAGCTGCTCCTCGTAGCGGCGGTGCTCGGTGATATCGTTCATGACGCCGATGTAATTGGTCACCCTGCCGTCGCGATCGCGGACCGGCGCAATGAAAAGCTCGTTCCAGAAGGGGGTGCCGTCCTTGCGGTAGTTACGGAGCACAAAGCACCCTTCCCGCTCCTCCCTGAAAGCGAGCGAGAGCTTCTTGAGCTCGGCCTGGTCGCGGTCGTCGCCCCGGAGGAAGCGGGGGTTCTTTCCCAGCACCTCGTCGGCCCCGTAGCCGGTGATCCGCTCGAAGGCCGGGTTCACGTAGATGATGGGGTTGTCGGGGTGGGTCGCGTCGGTGATGGTGATGCCGTTGATGCTCGACTCCATGGCCCGCTTGAGGAGCACCAGCTCCTGCTCGTCGCGCTTGCGGGCCGAGATGTCGGAGATGATGCTTATAACCCCGAATGGGGTGCCTGCCCCGTCGCAGGTGGGGGCCGCCGAGAGGCTCACGTCGATGGGGGTGCCGTCCTTGCGCCGGCGCCGCAGCTCCACGTCAGTGATCCTCTTCCCCTGGAGGACCAGCTCCCGGAGCTTGCGGTGCTCGTTCGCCCGCTCCTGGGGAACGGCGGGGTACGGTTTGCCCAGAACCTCCTCGGCGCTCCAGCCGAAGATCTCTTCGGCCGCCCGGTTCCAGAGGGTCACGTTCCCGTCGCAGTCCACGGCCACGATCCCCTGGGGCGAGGCCTGGATCAGGGCATCCAGCTTCTCGTTGGTTTCGTGGAGGCGCTCATCGGCCTGCCGGCTCTCGGTAACGTCACGGACAATGCCGATGAAGTGCCAGACCCCCTCCAGCCGGACCCGGCTCAGGGTAACGGCGGCGGGAAACCGGCTCCCGTCGCTGCGGATCCCCTCCCCCTCGCAGACGATGCGGGAGTGCTCTTCACCGCAGCAGACCATGGAGGCAGGGGACAAATTCTCCCTGCCCGCCGTGCGGATCGCCAGGATATCGGCGATGGGACGCCCCGTCGCTGCAGTGCTTGCACAGCGGAACAGCTGCTCGGCCGCGGGATTGAGGGAGAGGAGGCGGCCGGCGCCGTCAAAACTTATGATGCCGTCGCCAATGTGGTCGAGGAGAAGATCGGAATGGAGCGAGGCGGTGTAGGCAACACTCCGCAGGGGCCGGACAATGCACCACCAGATGACGGGACCGCACAGCGCAACAAGCAGCACTGCGTCAAGGCAGGCGTAGCCCAACGGTGTTCCGATGGCCCTGGTTCGCGGCAGCAGCACCATGAGGAGCAGCTCGATGGCGAAAACAATCAGCAGCAGGGCCAGCAGCTGCTTGAGCGGCGACGGGAGATACCGCCGAATCTTGTCGGACTTTTCAGCCAACCCCATGCAGGCGCTCCACCGCGGCGCCGGGGGGTACAGGGGGCCGCGCGATACGGATTATCTGAACTCTAGTTATCCGTATCGGCCCGGAGGCGGAAAACTTTAGCCGTCCGCCGGGTTTCCCAGCGTTTTCTTTCAGATCGTTGTGATCCCGTACAGTTGCGCCATTCTCCGCGCCGCCGCACCGACCTCATCCCGCAGGGAGGCGGGGGCCAGCACCTCGGCGTGCTCGCCGTAGGAGAGGACCCAGGAGATGATCTCCATCCTCCCCCCGGCGGTGAAGGAGAGGACGAGGCTGCCGTCGTCGCCTTCCTGCACCGTCTGGCTCGGATGCCAGATCCGGTTGCGGACCGCGTGGGCCACGTCCGGGGAAAAGCGGACCGCCACCTCCAGGGGCTCCTCCTCCACGATGCCGAAGGCCCCCTGCAGCCGCTCCCCGGACCGGTAGTCGGCGGGAATCTCGAAGCGCTCCCGGCGCACCTCCACGCCGGTGATCCGCTCGGCGGCAAAGGTCCGCAGCGCCTTGCGGTTATGGGCATACCCCACCAGGTAGAGTCCCCCCTTGTAGAAAACCAGGGTGTAGGGGTCCACCTCGTAGGCGGCGGCCCGCCCCTTCCCCGCCCCCCGGTAGAGGAGCCTGACCCGGTACTGGTAGATGAGGGCGTCCCGCAGGCTCTCCAGGTGCCCGGCCACGGGGGCGTAGTCGCGCCGCCCCTGCAGCAGCGGCAGCGACACGTCGGCGATCCGCTCCATGTGGGCCGCGTAGCGGGGGGGAAGCACGGAATTGATCTTGCGGAAGACCGCGTCCAGATCCTCCCGGAAGGGGGTGCCGTCCAGAAAGGAGAGCTGGGAGCGGAAAAAGGAGAGGGCCATGAGCTCCTGGAGGGTGAAGGTGATGGGGGGGACATCCTTGAAGCGGGTGAGGAAGCGGTAGGCCTTGCGGCCGTTCTGCCATTCGGAGACCAGGGGATACCCCGCCTCGTGGATGGCGTTCAGGTCCCGGTGGACGGTGCGGCGGTCCACCCCGGTCTCTTCCGCCATCTCGTCGAGGGTGACCCCGTGGCGCGCCTCGATGAGGCGGATCAGGTCATGGACCCTCCCCGCCTGGGAATACTTCTTGGCCGGCTTTCCCTTCTGCACGGCGGCACCTCCTGGGGCGTGATGCGGACAGGGGCGATGATACCCCAACGGCGGCGGGACGGGAAAGCACAAACTGCCCTCCTTGCGGACCCGATGGGATCGACTATACTGAAAACATTCTCATCATTCATCTCAGGAGGAGGAATTCGCATGAAGAGAAAATCGATCGCATGCGCGGCAGTGCTCGCCCTGGCGGCGGGGGCGGCATGGGGGAAGGACGACGTCATGGGAAGGGCCAAGGGGATCTTCAAGCCGATCCCGGCCAAGGCCAAGGCCCTGAAGGGGAACCCGGCCACCCCGGCCAGGGTCCAGCTGGGCAAGATGCTCTACTTCGATCCGCGCCTCTCGTCGTCGCACCTGATCAGCTGCAACACCTGCCACAACGTGGGGCTCGGCGGCACCGACATCCTGGAGACCTCCATCGGCCACGGCTGGCAGAAGGGGCCCCGCAACTCCCCGACCGTTCTGAACGCCGTCTACAACATCGCCCAGTTCTGGGACGGCCGGGCCGAGGACCTGGCGGCCCAGGCCAAGGGGCCGGTCCAGGCGTCGGTGGAGATGAACAACAAGCCCGAGAACCTGGTGGCGACCCTGAAGAGCATCCCCGGCTACCAGCCCCTGTTCAGGAAGGCCTTCCCCGGCGAGGCCGACCCGGTCACCTTCGACAACGTGGCCAAGGCCATCGAGGTCTTCGAGGCGACCCTCGTCACCCCCGATGCCCCCTTCGACAGGTATCTCAAGGGGAACCGCAAGGCCCTCACCGCCACTGAAGAGCAGGGGCTCGCCCTCTTCCTCGACAAGGGGTGCGTCGCCTGCCACAGCGGCATCAACGTCGGCGGAACCGGTTACTTCCCCTTCGGCGTCAAGGAAGACCCGGGCCCCGAAGTGCGCCCCGTGGACGACACCGGCCGCTACAAGGTGACCAACACCTCCGCCGACAAGTACGTCTTCCGGTCCCCGAGCCTGCGCAACGTGGCCATCACCATGCCCTACTTCCACTCGGGCAAGGTCTGGAACCTGAAGGACGCCGTCAAGATCATGGGAAGCGCCCAGCTCGGCATCTCCCTCACCGACGACGACGCCGGCAAGATCACCGCGTTCCTGAATACCCTCACCGGCAAGCAGCCGGTGGTCACGCACCCGGTCCTGCCGCCCAACTCCACCGCCACACCGCGGCCCGTTTCGAACTGAACCGCTTTTTACCAAGAGGGGCCACAAGGCCCCTCCCCTTGATTTCCCCACCACACTCCGGCGATTGACTTTATGCACAGGTTATGCAATCGTTTCATAACTACCCAATAATTTGGAGAAACCGATGCGCTGCCTACAGAGTGAATTGGATAAGATCGTTGCCAGCATCGGGGCCAACTATCGGCCGGAAAAGATCATCCTGTTCGGCTCCCTGGCCGAAGGGACGGCATCCGAGGAAAGCGACATCGACCTTCTCGTCATCAAGGAGACCGATAAAAATCCGTGGGATCGAAGCGCCGAAATCGACCCCTACGTGGATCATCACGTGCCGGTCGACGTACTGGTCTACACACCGGCGGAGGTTGCCGGAAGGCTGTCGGTGAACGATCTGTTCATCAAGGATATCTTTACCCGGGGAAAGGTAGTCTATGAAAAAGGAGTATAGAACCATCACCCGGGAATGGCTTGCCAAGGCCGAAAGCGACCTTGCCTACGCCCAGGCCAGTTACAGGGAATTCGACGACTTCCACTCCCAGATGTGTATTCTCTGTCATGATGCCGCTGAAAAATTCCTCAAGGCATTGCTTGCGTCCAGCGGCACGAGCCCCGAAAGGACTCACGACCTGGTCACTCTCCACAACAAATGCCTTTCGACATTCGAACCCAACAGCGCACTCAATGAACTTGACGCCCCGTGCCGGCTGCTCAACAGATACTATGTCCCGCTGAAATATCCATCCCACTACCCTGCAATAACCAAGGTTCAGGCAAGCCAGGCAATCGAGGCAGCGGAACGTGTCCGTGCCGTCGTGAATGCGATCCTCCTTCCCGAACTGGACATGTGATGACAAGCTGACGTATCGAAAGAAAAAGGCCGGAGGACAACCCCTCCGGCCTTTTTCTTTCCCTGCCAATCCCAACCACCACCACTGCCCCCATCGCGTCCGTATGTGCGCCGGATTCGGCTCGGCCGAGTGAACGAAACCGCAGGCGTAGCCCAAGCTACGTCGAGGATTTCGTGATTGAGACCGAGCCGAAGACGGCGTGCAGACGGACGCGAGCCTACACCACCGCGGCCCCCATCGCGTCCGTATGTGCGCCGGATTCGTCCGCGACGATTGAGCGCAACCGCAGGCGTAGCCCAAGCTACGTCGAGGATTGCGCGATTGAGGAGCGGTCGAAGACGGCGTGCAGACGGACGCGAGCCTACACCTTGCCTTTGAGGCTGTAGACGTAGGCTAAAACCTCCGCCACCGCCGCATAGAGGGCCTCGGGAATCTCCTCACCCTCCTTCACCTGGGCGTAGAGCTCCCGGGCCAGGAAGCGGTTCTCCACGAGCATGATGTTGTGCTCCCGGGCCATGGCCTTGATGGTCTGGGCCATGTGGTCGGCCCCCTTGGCCAGGACCGTGGGTGCGGCCATGGTGAGGCGGTCGTACTTGAGGACCACGGCGAAATGGGTCGGGTTGGTGATGACGACATCGGCGGTGGGAATCACCTTGCGCAGCCGCTTCTGGGCCTGCTGGAACTGCATCTGCCGAATCTTCCCCTTGATCTGCGGGTCCCCCTCCGACTCCTTGTGCTCGTCCTTCACCTCCTGCTTGGTCATCTTCAGACCTTCGATGAAGCGCCACTTGACAAAGGCCAGATCGATGACCCCCAGGATCAGCAGCACGCCGCAGGTGTGGATCACCAGCTTGAAGGACAGATGCTTCAGCAGCTCCAGGATGCCGGAGAGGTCGGTGTCGGTCAGGTAGATGATCCCGTCCAGCTCGTCCCGCATGATCTTGTAGGACATGTAGCCGACGATGGCGATCTTGAGGATCGCCTTGGCCATCTCCACCAGGGAGTCCTTGTTGAAGAGCTTGCCGAAATTCTGGACCGGGTTCAGCTTGTCCAGCTTGAAGGAGACCCGCTCGGCATTCATGGAGAAGCCCACCTGGAGCATGGTGGTGCAGAGTCCCACGAGCACCACCACGATCATGAACGGGGCCACCACCCGCAGCAGCACGAGGGAGAGCTTGACCAGCAGCAGCTCGACGCTGGCCTCGGTAAGCTCGAAGGTCCCCATGGAACCCAGGATCTCGCGGGAGGTGTCCTTGAGGGTGGTGAACATGAAGCCGCCGGTGGTGTAGAGGGCCACCATGGAGGCGATGAGGGTGACGGTGGAGGTGAGGTCGCGGCTGTGGGGGACCCCCTTCTTTTTGGCGTCTTCCAGCTTCTTCGGTGTCGGTTTTTCTGTTTTGGAGTGTTTGTCTTCGGACACTATCCCTTACCCATGAGCTTCATGAGCGTCATGATCTGCTCGTCCAGCGTCCCGAACGATCCCTGGAGGGTGTGGAGGAATACGTTGAGGGAAAGTCCGAGGATGAGGAAGCCGATGCCGATGTTGAGGGGCATGCTGACGAAGAAGACGTTCATCTGGGGGAACGCCCGGGCCATGATGCCGAGCATGACGCTGGTGAGAAGGAGCGTCACCATGACCGGCGCCGCCAGCTTGATGGCCAGGACGAAGACCTGGCCGATGGTGACGACCAGAAAGTTCAGGAGCCCCTCGCTCATGGCCCAGGACCCCGCCGGGAGCACGGCGTAGCTCTCCACCAGGGCGCCGATGAAGACGTGGTGGACCCCCAGGGAGAGAAAGAGGAGGGTGGCGAACATCTCCTGGAAGATGGCGATGATCGACTGCTGATCACCCTGGGAAGGGTCGATCTCGCTCACTATGGAAAGGCCGATCTGGATGCCGCAGATCTGGCCGCAGAACTCCACGGCGGCGAAGATGATGAGGGAGAGGAGACCGAGACAGCCCCCCACGAGGACTTCGCGGATCATGAGCATGCCGAGGGAGAGCAGTTCGCCGGGGAGCTCCGGGGCCTTGGCCTTGATGATGGGATAGCAGACCACGGTCAGCGAGAAGATGATCAGGGCCTTGATGTTCATGGGGACCCGGCGGCCGCCGAAGAGGGGAATGGCCGCGAAGATCCCCGCCATCCGCCCCAGCACCAGGGTGAAGAAGGCGACTTCGTTGACCGTCGGGAATGGCGTGGTTAAGGGGAACATTTTCGGGACTCGGGACTCGGGACTCGGGAATCGGACCCAGGAGCTGTCGCGTATTACTAGTTACAACTCATGGACCACAATCCAGCACCTGTCACTTCCTCATGGATGGGATCAGGGCGAAGAGCTCCCGGGTGAAGTCGCTCATGTAGCTCATCATCCAGGGGAAGAAGATGACCATCGCCACCATGACGATGATGATCTTCGGCGCAAAGGCCAGCGTCGCCTCCTGGATGGAGGTGACCGCCTGGAAGATGCTGATGAGCAGCCCCACCACAAGGCCCGAGACGAGGAGCGGCGCGGAGAGAAGCAGCGTCACCTCGAAACTGCGGCGGGCTATCTGGACGACGAGATCGGGACTCATGGGTTAACCTCCGGGACTCGGGACTCGGGACTCGGGACTCGGGGATTGGGGCAGAGATTTATCGCCTTTCCTGGTCCCCACTCCCCGGTCCCTGGTCCCAGTCTTTTATCCGAAACTTTTTATCAGGGAGCCGATGACCAGCCCCCAGCCGTCCACCAGGACGAAGAGGAGGATCTTGAAGGGGAGCGAGATCATGACCGGCGGCAGCATCATCATCCCCATGGACATGAGGACCGAAGCCACCACCATGTCAACCACCAGAAACGGGATGAAGATGAGAAAGCCGATCTGGAACGCGGTCCGCAGCTCCGAGATCATGAAGGCCGGAATGAGGGTAAGGGTCGGGATTTCGTCGGCATTGCGGGGACGCTGCAGCTTGGAGAGATTGATGAAGAGCGCCAGGTCCTTCTCGCGGGTCTGGGAGAGCATGAATTTGCGCATGGGGACCTGGGCCCGCTTCAGGGCCTCCTCCTGGGTGATCTGGGCGGCCCGGTAGGGCTGGATCGCCTGGGTGTTCACCTGCTGCCAGATGGGGCTCATGACGAAAAAGGTCAGAAAGAGCGACAGGGCCACGATGATCTGGTTCGGGGGGGCCTGCTGGGTGCCGATGGCGTGGCGCAGGAACGAAAGGACGATGACGATCCGGGTGAAGGAGGTGGTCATCATCATGAGCCCCGGCGCCAGGGAGAGCACCGTCATGAGGAAGAAGATCTGGAGGACCGTGGAGACGTCGCCCGGCTTTGTGGCCTTGCCGACGCCGATGGAGACGGTGGGAATCACCGGCTCGGCCGGGGCCGCGGCGGCAAGCCCCGCGACCAGGGCGATGGTCGCGAGAAGTATGAAAAGATGTTTTTTCATGGCAACACCGTCCCTGGTGTCAGGATTTCGCGGCGCGCGGGCCGGGGGAATCGGCCCGTCCCTGCTTGATGGCGGCAATCCTGGCGGCCATGGCATCGAGCTTCCCCTGGAAAAGGGCGGCCATGGTCGGCGGCAGCTGCGGGTCGTCGATCACCTCGATCTCCTCAAGGATGTCGATCTGCTTGATGAAGGCAAGGTTGTCGCCGCTGGAGCCCAGCAGCAGGTACTCTCCCCCCACCTCCACGAGGAGCAGCGACTTCTTGGGGGCCAGGTGACGGGTCTCCACCAGGCGGATGTGACGCTCTCCCCCCCGGGCCGGGGCACCCAGCTTGAACCAGCGGCTGGAAAGGTGGAGAATGAGATAGATGAGCCCCACCACCACGGCCAGCGACGCCGCCATCTGGAGGGAGAGCATGAGCAGGCTCGCCCCCCCCTGCCCCTCTGCGGCCAGCGCGGCGGCCGGCACGAGCGATGCCGCCGCTGCGGCCCCCGTCGCGGCGAGGCGTTTCACAGCACCTTCTCCACCCGCTCGTTGGGGCTGACGATATCCACGAGGCGCACGCCGAACTTCTCGTTCACCACCACCGCCTCCCCCCGGGCCACGAGCTTGGAGTTGACGAAGACGTCCAGGGGCTCCCCCGCCAGCTTGGTCAGCTCCACCACCGCCCCCTGGTTCAGCTGGAGCACATCCTTCACGAGGATCTTCGTGCGCCCCAGCTCCACCGTGAGCTGCAGCGGTATGTCGAGGATGAAGCTCAGGTTCTTGGCATCCAGCTCGCCATCCTTCACGTTCTGATTATCGATGTCGCTCACTGCTCTCTCCCTTTGCCGAGTATGGCGGAAATCCGCGCCGCCTTGTTGCCGTGCAGAAGCCCCGGCGTCGCCATGAATTTCGGTACGCCCCCCACCTTCACCACCAGGTCGCTGCCGCACGGCGTATCGAGCATGATGGTGTCGCCGGGGGACAGGTTCAGAAGGTCGTCCAGACTGATGACGGCGCCCCCCACCTCCACGGAGAGATCAAGGGGAGCCTCCAGGAGCTCCTTCGACAGCCGGTACGACCACTGGGGGTCAACGGCCATCATGTCGACCTGGGCGCCGGTCTTGAGCTTTTCCCGGACCGGGTCGATGGTGGTCAGGGGAACGGCGAAGATCATCTTGCCGACGATCTCCTCGATCTGGATCTCCATCTCCATGGTCACCACCTGGTACTCCGGCGGAACGATATTGACGAGCCGCGGGTTCATCTCCATCCGCAGAAAGCCCATCTTGGTGGCGTAGATGGGAGCCCAGGCCTTTTCCAGGTCGGCAAGGACATCCTTGACGATCTTCTGGACCAGCCGCAGCTCTATGGAAGTGAACATCCGGTTGCCGGTGGTGGGGACGGCCGATGAGCCGGTCCCCCCCAGAATGCAGTCAACTATGGTGAAGACCAGGGTGCTGTCGAAGGCGATCAGGGCCGCCCCCTTGAGGGGATCGGCCTTGTAGATGGCCATGGCCACCGGCGACGGCATGGTGTGGAGGAAATCGTCGAACTTGTAGGAACCGGCCCCCACCTTCTTGATCTCGACAATGCGCCCCAGGCGGTTCGACAGGGTCCCCCGCTGGTAGCGGATGAAGCTGTCATAGATGATGTCGAGGTTGGGAATGTTCCCCTTGGACTCACTGTTGAACAGGTCGTAGGAGTGAACCGTCCCCTCCGCCTTGGCCAGCTCCTTGTCGGGCTCGATCTTGCCCTCGAAGACGGCCGCCAGCAGGGCCTCTATCTCTTGTTTGGTGAGGATCTTTTCCATTGACGGTTCCTGGCGTTACGGCGGTTGTCGTAGGGGCAACCCTGCGTGGTTGCCCTGGGGCGGCCACAGGGGGCCGCCCCTACTGCACCACGAAGTCGGTGAAATAGACCCTGCTCACCTTGCCCGGCGGCAGGATCTTGTTGACGGCCACCATGATCTCGTCCCGAAGCTGGTTCTTCCCCTGGAGATCCTGGACGTCCTGGAGGGTCTTGGTGGTCAGGAGCACGAGGATGGCATCACGCAGGGGCGCCTGGCGCATCTCGATCTCGGTCTTGGCGTCGGCGGTGGCGGTTTCGAACTCCACCTTGACCCGCAGGTAGCGGAGCTCCTGGCCGTCGTAGATATTGACGATGAACGGCTCCATGGGAAAGATGTTGGCGGCGGCACCGGCGGCCGCCCCTTCCTTGCCGGCGGGGGCGCCATGACCTCCCCCCTCGGCCTTCTGCTCCACCTTGGCCTCGGCCTCGCCTTCCTTCTTCTCCTTCTTCCCCCCCCCCATGAACACGACGGCAAGGGCGATAACCACCACGGCGACAGCGCCGATGATGATAAAGAGCATTTTCTTGTTTTTCGGCGCACCTTCAGCCGGGGCATTCTCTTCTGCGGCCATTGCAGCTCCTCCTCGTTGCTATGCGGTTGATATCAGCGGGTTTGACACACCGATGCAGACACTGCAACCGAAGTGCCAGAATCGTGAAAACAAGCCAAATGGACAGCACGATCCGGTGCTGCAGAAAAAAGCTCGTAGAACCGCCAAATTCGGATCGTTGTGGGGCTGGGCTGAAGCCTTGACTAAATTCGGTGGTTTCCGGAAGGGGGGTGGTTGGTCGATGTTTTGACTCGGCACGACGGAGAGCAGTAGGCTGCGGTGATAAAGCAGCGCCGCAAGGGGCCGTCGGACGGCCGAACAGAGCAGGCGGGTCAATTTTCCGGCACCGCTCCCTTGGAGACAGCTGCCGGTATGAGTCAATAAAAAAGGGGGAGCCGCGTGGCTCCCCCGGTGGAATGTCAGGTTACCGCTTGAGGTTGAGAACTTCCTGGAGCATCTCGTCGGCGGTGGTGATGGTCTTGGAGTTGGCGGAGTAGCCCCGCTGGGTGGTGATCATCTTGACGAACTGGGCCGCCATGTCCACGTTGGACTGTTCCAGGGAGTTGGCGAGGATCTTGCCGACGCCGGGGGTGCTGGCGTCGGAGAAGAGTGGCTGGCCCGATGCCAGGGTTTCCTCGAAGAGGGTGCCCCCTGCCTTGGAGAGGCCGGCGGTGGAGGAGAACTTGGCCAGGGCCACCTGGTAGAGCTTCTGGAGCTGGCCGTTGGAGTAGACGCCGTTCACGTACCCCTTGTCATCGATGGTGACCTTGGTCAGGGTCCCCTGGTAGTAGCCGTCCTGGGTCTGGGACGAGACAATTGAAGCACTGGCGTACTGGGTGGTGGCGCCGACGCCGAAGTCGAAGGTGATCGGCTGCGGCACCGTGGACCCGTTGGTGAAGGTGATGTTCTGGGCCGCGCCTGCCAGGGGGGTCTGGGCCGTCAGGGCGCCGGTGGCGTTGAACGTGAGGGTGCCGTCGATGGGGGTGGTGGTGCTGCCCGGCGTGCCGGCCTGGGCGTCGGGGAGAATGGCATGCCAGTCCCAGGAGTTGGCGGCGGTCTTGCGGAAGTAGACCGTGGCGGTATGGGCATTGCCGAGGGAATCGTAAACCGTCAAGCTCGTGGAGAAATTGGAGGTGGCCACGGGGTTGGCCGGATCCCAGGCAAGGGCCGGCACCGACTGGGTGGAATCCAGGTTCACCACCATGTTTACGGCCGAGGTCTGCTTCGGCGGCGTGGTGGCGAAGGCGGTCAGATCGATGGGTTTCATGACGCCGTCGGACGTGCCCGAAGCGGGGATGATGCCATACCCCAGAACCTGGTTTCCTTCCGGGTTCACGAGGATCTTGTCCTTGTCGAAGGTGAAGGCCCCGGCCCGGGTGTAATAGCGGCCGTTGTCGTTCTGGACCACGAAGAAGGAGTCCCCCTGGATGGCCAGGTCGGTGCCGCTTTCGGTGCTCTCGAAGGAGCCCTGGGTGAACTGGTTCTCCACGGTCTGGATCTGGACGCCGCGGCCGATCTGGGAGCCGCCGCTGATGGTGCTGGAGAGGACGTCGGAGAAGAGCATCCGCCCCTGCTTGAAGCCGATGGTGTTCACGTTGGAGATGTTGTTGCCGATGACGGACATGGCCTCGCCGTTGGCGTTGAGGCCGCTGATGCCGGTGTAGAGTGCAGATGTGACGCTCATGGTATGTTGCCTCCGTGGGGCGGCAGCAGTCGACTGCCGCCTGGGTGGTTGAGACGCCTCTGTCGGTCGGCGTCCCCGGGCCCCCTTGAAGGTCCGGCCCGTTGTTAAGTTCGTGATTCGGGACTTGTGATTCGGGACTCGTTAGGGTTTTTACTGGTCCCTGGTCCCTGTCCCGGCCTCTAAAAAACTACTGCCGAATCGATGTTCGTGAACACATTCCCTTGCATGCTGCCCCGGTCCATGGCGGTGATGACTGTCCGGTTTTTGACACTCACCACGAGTGCCGCGTCGCCGAGCATGATGAGCGATTCGCGCCCACCCTTCTGGGCCACGCTCTCCACCGCTCCCTCCAGCCTCTTCATGTCCGTCTCGTTGAGGCTGATCCCCCGCGCCCTCAGTCGTTCCTGGGCGTGCTGGGAGAATTTGACCCCCTGGGTCGGCATCTTGCCGTCGAGGATCGTGGCGAAGGCGGGCTGGGTGCCCCCCTGTTTCGCCGGTTGCGGTTGCGCCGGTTTCGGTCCCGGGTTGATGGGGAGTGGTTCGGGAAAATAGATCTTGTCGATCATCCCTGGCTCACGCTCCTTTCACCGAGATTATGTTGCCGAGCGGCACGCTGATGCCGCCGACGGTTACGTGGGGCTCCTTCCCTTCCAGGTTGACCGCTTCCACCGTGCCGGTGAGGAGCGGGTATCCCTGGAACTTTTCCCCTTCAGCATTGAATCCGGTCACGCTGAAGGTATAGCGTCCGTCCGGCAGGGGGTTCCCCTTGCCGTCCCTGCCGTCCCAGCCGATGGTGCCGTCGCCGGCCTGGGTGCTGCCGAGGGTCAGGGTCCGGACCACGGTGCCGCTGAGATCCTTGATGTCGATGGCGACCTTCTGGGCGTTGGCGGCGAGCCGGTAGCCGAGGGTCGGATGAGAGCCGCCGGCGAGCTTGATCAGATCGCCGTTGGCGGTGACCGTCTTGCCGATGTACGAGACCGATGACAGGCTCGCGGCACCGTTGAACAGGTCGATGATGGCGGAGAGGTTGGAGTTGGTGTTGTAGGCCTGCTCCACCTGGGTCAGCTGCGCCAGCTGGCCGATGAACTCCGTGCTGTCCGCGGGGTTCAGGGGGTCCTGGTTCTGGAGCTGGGTGACGAACAGCTTGAGGAAGTCGTCCTTGTTCATGCCGGTTGCCTTCTTCATGGCCGCTGCCGCCGCCGATGCGTCGTTGGTGATTCCGTTTACCACAGTCTGTGCCACCTCCTTTCCTATAGTCTCACGTCGAGGATCGAATCACGCCGGTCGGTGTAGTAGTAGTCCGCTGCCGGGGTCGCCGGTGCCTCGTCCTCTGCCGTTCCCCGCCGGTGCGGGGTCCTGAAGCCTCCCTGGTGGCCGGCCTCCCTCCCCTGACGGAAGAGCTGCTCGTACCCCTGGCCCGTGCCGGTCGCTACGTCGAAACCGGTCATGGTCAGGTTCTGCCGCGAGAAGTTCTCCTTGAGGGAATCCAGGTTGTTGAGAAGAATCTCCCGCACCTGGCTGTTGGCCGCCAGCACTTCCACCTTCACCTGCTGGTCCACAACCCGGACGTTGATCCGGAGTTCCCCCAGTTCGGCCGGGGCGAGCCGGATCGAGATCTCGCCGTTGCCGGCGGGTTCCCGGTTTGCGATCCCCTCTTTCACCTGGGCCATGATGCTGTCGCGCAGGCCGCGGGACGGCTGGTGCTCGGGCTTCACGGCAGTTGCGAGGGTCGGCTCGAAGGGTTTCGCCGCGTCGGTCTGGACGGGTGCGGCAGGGGCCTTCGTGTCAGCGGTCTTGCTGCCTTCTTTCCCCTGTTCGCCGAAGGGTTGCTCCTCTTCAGCTCCGCCTTTGACCACCACCTCCACCTCCTGGGGCTTTAGGCCCGCAAGGGGTGCGGTTTCCGCCCGGCCTGCCGCTTCCGGTTCCGGTGCCGGTTCAGCCGCGGCCGGGGAAGGTTCCCCCCTCGGGATGACCGGTATCCGGTCGGGATAGGCTGCCGCCGGTCCCATGGTGCGGGGTGCCGGTTTCTCTGTTGCCGCAACCTCCAGTGCCGGTGCCGGTGCCGTTTCGGGCAAAGACGTGGACGCCTGGGGCTTCACCGGGGTCACCTCGGCGGTTTTGGTCGGTTCGAGGATGACTGAGAGAACCTCCACCGGAGTGCTTGCCGGATCGGGCCGCAAGGCGGCCTGGGGAGCCGGTGAAGCCTGCGGTGCCGGGGCGGCGGGGGCTGCTTCCGCGGTCGGTGGTTTTGCCTGGATCGTCTCCCGGGGAAGTTGGGGCTGGGGGATGACGGCCTCGGCCCTGGGCGGTTGGGACGGAAGCTCGGGGGATGGGGTGACAGGTGCCATGGCAGCTGTCATTGCAGGTGCAGGTGCCGATGCCGTCACCGTCGTCGGTTCAGAGGCGGCGGTGACCTGCGGCGCCGCAGTGGCGGCGCTCGCCTCGGCGGCCGTACCGGTCGGGACGGTGATTTCGGGGACCGGAGCAGGCTGCGGAACGATCGTCCGGGGGGCCACAAGGGATGCGAGCGACATCAAGGCTGTTTCGGCTGCGGCGATGTCGTCGGATGCCTGCTGATCGTTCGGCGCGGCGGTTTCCGCGGGGAGGGATGGAGGTTCCGCGGATTCCGTCGTGGCCGGGGGCTGAACGAGAAGCCCGGCCATGAGCGAGGCAAAGAGGTCGGGGGCGGCGGCAGACCCGGCAGGGACTTCAGGTGGGGTTCCGGCAGTGGGGATGGCTTGGGGAATCACCTGGAGCATCTGCATGATCTCCATGCTCATACTGATTCACCTCCTTTCTTTGAGGGATGAAACGCGGCTTTTCCGCGTTTCGTGCTGCTATTCGGTTGTCAGAGAACACTGCCGCAGGGGCGCATTGCATGCGCCCTGATTCGGGCGGATTCAATCCGCCCCTGCGGCACAAACGATAAACGACTGGCCTACCGCGCCGCCAGGTTCTGCCGGGTCCACTTCAGCGCCCGCTCCTTCTTGATGAGGGGGAGGAGCTTCGTGGCCCGCTTCTGGTCCATCTCGCTCAGGAGCTCCAGGGCCTCGTGCTCGGGGAGGCCGTCCAGGAGCTTCACCGCCTCCTGGGGCTTCAGCCCCTTGTAGACCTTGAGGAGCTTCTGGTAGTTGGCGCTCTGCACCTTCTTCCGGGCGTCCAGGGAGCGGTCCAGGCCTGACTTGGCCGCCTCCAGCTCCTTCACCCGGGCCTCCAGGGTGGCCGCCAGGGCCTTCAGCTCCTGTTCCTTGATGGCCAGGGCCGCCTCCTTGGCGGCCAGCTGCTGCTTTTTCTGCTCCAGGGCCGCCGCCTCGCTGACGCCGTTCGTCCCCCCCGCCGTGGGGTAGACGGGGGGGGCGACGGCGGGACGGCTGCCGCTGCCTCCGGAGGACTGGGCCTCGACGGAGGGGGGGGTGCAAAGGGGCGGCGCGAGCAGGAGGAGACCCGTCGCCGCCAGAAATGGGATGAACGCCGCTTTACGCATCGGTTACCGGCAGGCCTTCTGGATCGCCAGCTCTTCCAGGAAGGCCCGCTCCTTCTCGGCCCGCTCCCGGCGCAGGGCCGCCAGCTGCTTCTCCTTGAGGAGCTCCAGGGCCTTCTTGTCCTTGGCGGCATCCATGAGCACCTCGCGGCGCTCGGTCATCTCGCGGCCCAGGGAGTCCACCTGCAGGCTCTGGGACTGGATGTCGCCGGTCTTGCGCCGGAAGAAGTCGGCGTACATCTGGAGCTCGGCGGCATTGACCACGGAGGCCTGCTTGTTGTTGTACTCGACCCGGGCCCGGTCCGCCTCGGCCCGGTGACGCTCCAGCACCTCGGCGGCGTTCTCGAACTCGCGCTTGGCGGCGTCGAATTCGATCTTGCGCACCTTCTCGATCTCTTTGCGGTAGTTGAGGACCTTCTGCAGCTGGAACCCGTTGCTGTGCATCATGGCTTACCCCGGAATCTCTCGGAATCTGAAGGACTTTTCTCTCACGCTTCCATGTGCAATCAAAGTGCCATTCCTTCGTCGAAAATGTCCCCTAGCCCCGTGACCGATTGTTCCAGGGTGACCCCGTCGTGGATCCCCTGGCGGATATACCCCACCATGCTCTCCATCTTGGAGATGGCGTAGTCGATGGTCGGATTGGACCCCGGCTTGTAGGCGCCGATGTTGATCAGGTCCTCCGCCTGCTTGTGGGCCGCCAGGAGCTCCTTGAACCGGGAGGCGAACTGCTGCTGGCCCCGCTCGGTCACGTCCATCATGACCCGGGAGGCGCTGGCCAGGACGTCGATGGGGGGGTAGATGGCCCGGGCCGCCAGCTCCCGGTTCAGGACGATGTGGCCGTCGAGGATGCTCCGCATGGCGTCGGAGACCGGCTCGTTGAAGTCGTCCCCCTCCACGAGCACCGTGTAGAGGCCGGTGATGCTCCCGTCCATGAAGTTGCCGGTCCGCTCCAGGAGCTTCGGCAACGCCGCGAAGACCGACGGGGTGTACCCCTTGGTGGTGGGGGGCTCGCCGATGGCCAGCCCCACCTCCCGCATGGCCATGGCGAAGCGGGTAGCCGAGTCCATCATGAGGAGCACCTTCTTCCCCTGGGCCTGGAAGTACTCGGCGATGGTGGTGGCGATGTAGGCCCCCCGCATCCGCACCAGGGGGGGCTGATCGCTGGTGGCCACCACCACCACCGATTTCTTGAGCCCCTCCTCCTGGAGGTCCTTCTCGATGAATTCCCGCAGCTCCCGTCCCCGCTCGCCGATGAGGGCGATGACGTTCACATCCGCCTCGGTGTAGCGGGCGATCATGCCGAGCAGTGTCGACTTTCCGACACCGGAGCCGGCCATGATTCCGACACGCTGTCCCTCGCCGCAGGTGAGAAGGCCGTTGATGGCCCGGATGCCCAGATCCAGGGGCTTTCTGATGGGGCGGCGCTTCATGGGGTTCACGGGATTGGCGTAGATGGGATACTCTTCGCGGGTGGTGAGGGGACCTTTATCGTCAATGGGCTCCCCGAGGCCGTCGATGACCCGTCCCAGGAGGCCGGGGCCGACGCCCAGGGACGATTTCTTCCGCTTGACGGAGATGAGGCTCCCGAGCCCCACGCCCCGCAGTTCCCCCAGGGGCATGAGGAGGGTCTTGTTGTCCCGGAACCCCACCACCTCGGCCGGGATCGGGTCGCCGTCATGGGGATGGACCTGGCAGAGGGTTCCCACCGCCGCGTCGGGGCAGTATCCCTCGATGACAAGCCCCACCACCTGGGTCACCTTGCCGTGGAAGCGGATCGGCTTCATGGCCTCCATGGCCGGGAAATAGCGGGAGAGATCGACCCTATCGGTCGTCACGGGGTGTCTCCTCATCGCCCTTGAGCCAGGCCCCCTGCCCCGAAAAGGAGGGGATCACGTCGTCGGCGCCGGGAAGGGGAAGCTCGGGGCGGGGCTCCGGCTCCGCCGGTGCCGGTGCCGCGGTTTCCAGGGGGGCGCTCCGCTCTTCCAGGAGCGTGCGGTAGATCTCGTCCAGCTGGGACTCGATCCGGGCATCGACGGTGCCGGTGGCGGTCTCCACCAGACAGCCGCCGGGGCCGACACCTTCGTCGGGGGTGAAGGTGATGGGGGTTTCGTCGCCGATCCCCGCCAGGAATGTCTGCCGATTGGCCGCCACCACCCCGTAGTCGCCGGGATTGAGCCGCACCACCACCCGGTCCCGCTCGGTGCACCCCCCCACCGCCGCGGCGATGATGGCGGCGAGAATCGCCGGGTCCTGGGCGATCTCCCGCTGGACGATCTTGCGGGCAATCATGACGGCGAGCTTGAGGAGGTCCTCCTCGCTCTCCTTGAGGACCCGGCTCCGCAGTCCTGTCAGGGCCGATACGCCGTCCCGCAGGGACTTGAAGACATTGGCCAGTCCCCGCTCCGCCTGGCGGCGCCCCTCGTCCATGCCGTTGCGGTAGAGCTCGTCCACCTTGGCCTGGAACTCCTCCTCGGACAGGACGATCATCCCCTCCAGGCTCGGCATGGCCGGCTCCGGAGCAGCGGCAGCGGATGCCGGCGGGTCGGTCAGCCCGAGAGCAGCCCCCCCGGAGTCGAGGGGAAGGGGAACGAATCCCGATGGGGCCGGCGGCGGGCCGGAGGCAGGGACGTCGCCGGCCAGGAGGCGGCCGAACGTGAACCCCTGGAGGGGTTGATGGGCGGTCTCCCCCGCCTTGATGATCCGCGACAGCCTCCTAGACGAGGACATCGTCGCCTCCGCGGCCCGCCAGCACCACCTTCCCCTCCTCCTCCAGGCGGCGGACGATCTTGATGATCTCCCCCTGGGCCTTTTCCACGTCGGAGAGGCGGACGGGCCCCATGACCTCCAGGTCCTCCTTGATCATCTCGGCGGCGCGGCTGGAGATGTTGCGGAAAATCTTCTCCTTGATCTCGTCGGAAGCGGTCTTCATGGCCAGGGTCAGGGTGTCGTTGGAGAGCTCCCGCATGATTCCCTGGATGGAGCGGTCGTCCAGCTTGAAGATGTCGTCGAAGGTGAAGAGGTGCTTGCGGATGACCTCGGCCAGGGGGGGATTGAGGACATCGAGCTTGTCGAGGATCTGCTTCTCCTTGCTCCGGTCCAGGTAGTTGAACATGTCGACCACCTTCTCGACGCCGCCCACCTTGTAGCGCTGGATGCCGCCCATGGCGGTCAGCTCCCGCTTGATGACCTCGTCGATATCCTCCAGGATCTCCGGCGATACCTGGTCCACGTCGGCGATCCGCATCACCACCTCGGCCTGGAGTTCCTGGGGGAGCATGGCGATGATCTCGCCGGTCTGCTTGGCCCGCAGCTTCGCCAGGATGACGGCGATGGTCTGGGGGTGCTCCTGGGAGAGGAAGTTGGCGATGGTCTTGGCGTCCAGGTTGGCCAGGATGTCGACCATGTCGCCGAAGCTGGAGGAGCTGATCTCCTTCAGGAGCATCTCGGCCTTCTGGGGTCCCAGGGTCTGCTCCAGGATCTTGCGGACGAACTCCTCCCCCTGGGAGAAGATGCCGGTCTCCGGGTTGGTCATGTTGGTGAACTCGTTGACCACCTCCTGGATGACGGAGTGGGGAACATGGCCCAGGCGGGCCATGCTCTTGGAGATCTGCTTTATGTCGGCATCGTCCATGTGCTCGAAAACCTTGGCGGTCGCCTCGGGACCCAGGTAGAGGAGCAGTATGGCTGCCTTGTCGGTACCGTCCATGGTCAGAGCCTCAGAAATCGTGGAATTGGTCGGCGGTTCATGCTATCCGGCTCCGGCATCATTCGCTCTTGGCCCGGAGCCAGTTCTGGAGGATCTGGGCCGCCTGGTAGGGCTCGTCCTTCACCTTGTTCATGAGCTCCATCTGCCGGATGGTCTGGTTCTGGATCTGGGCGCGATGAACCTCGGCGATCTGGTTCAGGGTTTCCTCGGCGGCGGAAATCGGCTCGAAGGTGGTTTTCCTCTCGGACTTGAGCATCTTCATGAGGGGACGGACCACAAAGAGCAGCAGCGCCAGGAAGCCGAAGCCGATGAGGCCGTTCTTGAGGAGCGCCAGGAAGATCGGGGCGTTCCACCACTGGTTTCCCTCGGCGGCCCCGGCGTCAGCGGTGTCCTGGAACGGGATGTTCGCCACCGTCACCTGGTCGCCCCGCTCGGCGTTGAAGCCGACGGCCCCCTTCACCAGGGCCTCGATCTGCTGGAGTTCGGCGGGGGAGCGGGGGGCGTACCTGGGCTTGGCCTCCTTGCCGTCCTTGCCGGCGGCGGGGGCTTCGTACTTGCCGTCCACCAGGATCGCCACCGACACCTTGGAGAGGGTCCCCACCGGCTCGATGGTCCGGGCCGTGGAGCGGCTCACCTCATAGTTGAGGGTTTCGTCATTCCTGCTTCCGGAGGGGCCGGCGGCACCGGCGGCGCCGCCCGGCGCCCGGCCCAGGTTCGTCTGGACACCGGGGACCCCCGCCGCGGCGCCGGCCCCCCCCATGCTCTCTTCGCTCCGCTGCTCGCTGCGGACCACGGTTTCCGGGTCATACTTCTCCTCATAACGCTCCACCTGGCGGAAGTCGAAGACCGCCGACACCCGGGCCACCGACCTGCCGGCCCCCACCGCCTTGTCCAGCAGCGACTGGAGCCGCTCCTCGGTGCTCCGCTCGTAGGCCCGCTGCACCTCCTGCATGGAGGCGGTCATCTTGCCGGCGGCATCAACGGGGGAGTTCCGGGAGAGGAGCTTCCCCTTCTGGTCGAGGACAGTCACATGCTCCGGGCTCATCCCCTCGATGGAGGAGGCCACCAGGTGGACAATCCCCTGAACGTCGCTGTCCCGGAGCTGGCGCTGCCCCTTCACCTTGAGCACCACCGACGCGGTGGCCGGCTTCTCGTCCTCCTTGAAAAGGGCCTTCTCGGGAATCGCCAGGTGGACCCGGGCCTGCTCCACCCCGGCGATCTGACCGATGGTGCGGGAGAGCTCTCCCTGGAGGGCCCGCTGGTAGTTGAGCTTCTGAACGAACTCGGTCATGCCGAAGTTTTTCCGGTCAAAGATCTCGAAACCGACCCCGCCCCCCTGGGGAAGCCCCTCGGAGGCCAGGGAGAGGCGCAGGTCGTAAACCTTGTCGGAGGGGACGAGGATCGCCTTGCCGTCGGGGGCGATCCGGTAGGGGACCTTCTGCTCCTTGAGCTTGGTGACGATCTCGCCGGCATCCTCGCTGGCGAGGTTGGTGAAGAGTGGGCGGTAGTCGGTCCGGTTGGCGACCATGATCAGGAGGACGAAGGCGATGATGGACACCCCCACGACCCCCCCCACAAGCCACCGTTTGGCGGGAGGAAGGGCCAGGAACGGCTCCAGCAGTTTTTTCAGACCTTCAGGCATTTATGACTCCGGGTGTTGTAACGAACATGTGCGTGTAGGGGCAACCCCGTGTGGTTGCCCTGGTTAAGGGCGGCCACATGGGGCCGCCCCTACAGTCGCATCACCAATCCGTTTTTCAGCGCTCACCTACACCTGCATCCGCATGACTTCGTTGTAGGCGTCTATGGCCTTGTTCCGGACCTGGCCCAGGAACTGGAAGGCGATGGACGACTTCTCCATGGCGATCATAACCTCGTGGAGCCCCTGGGACTCCCCGGTGGCAAGGGCCTGGATGGCCGAATCCGACTGGGCCTGAAGCTCGTTCACCTTGGAGACCAGCTCCCCGAAGAATTTCCCGGCGTCGCTGGCCATATTGGCCGGCTTGGCGCTCTTCGCGCCGAGCTCGGGAAATGCCTGACCGATGCCGATGCCGCTCTCAATTCCGTCTATCACGACTGCCTCCTGAAAAATTTCTAAAGGTTCTGCACCAGCTGCCGATACACCTTCATAAGGGGACCCATGGGGTCCCTTTTTTCAGTGTCAAAAAAATAGCCGCCCTACCGGGTTCCCAGCTCAAGGGTCTTGAGGGCCATGCTCTTGGCGGCCTGCACCGCCGTGACATTGGCTTCATAGGCCCGGGTGGCGGCGATCATGTCGGCCATCTCCTCCACCACGTTCACGTTGGGGAGCGCCACGTACCCCTGGGGGTCGGCATCGGGATGGGTGGGGTCGTACTGGAGCCGGGGCGGATTCTGATCTTCAAGAATCTGGGTCACCTGAACCCCGGCGGGACTTGCGCCGCGGCGCATCCGCTCCATGGCGGCCTGGAATTTCTCCGCCGCCGGGGCAGCGGCAAAGACCGCATCCTTGCGCTTGTAGGGCCCCCCCTCGGCGGTGCGGGTGGAGTTGGCGTTGGCGATATTGGAGGAGATGAGATTCATCCGGGTCCGCTCGGCGGAAAGGGCGGAGGAGCTGATCTGCATGGCGCTGAAGAAATCCATTACTTATTCTCCCTGATGGCGGATTTGAGCCCTTCAAACTTCTTGGCGAGGATCTGGATGGAGGCGTTGTACATGATCTGGTTCTCCGCCATGCGGGACATCTCCGCCTCCAGCTCCACCCCGTTGCCGTCCTTGCCCGGGGAAAGGGAGGGGGTTTCGATGACGAGCCCCTGGACCTGCTGGATCGAGTCATTCTGACCCTTGAGGGGGATATGCTTCGGATGGGTAAGGGCCGGGCTTCCCCCCTTCTTCCCCTTGACGGCCCCCTTGAGCTGGTCCTCGAAGGAGAGGCTCGTGGGGGTGTAGTTGGGGGTCTCCACATTGGCCAGGTTGGCGGAGATCATGGTGTGGTTCCTGGACCGGAGATCGATGCTTTTTGCCAGAAGATTCACCGTGGTTCCGAAAATATTGTCGATCGGCATGGCCGTCCTCCTTGTTCCCGCATACCCTCTTCAGCAAAAGACGTACCAAAGGAAGAATTCAGAAGTCAGAAGTCAGAAGTCAGAATACAGAAGTCAGAATTCAGAATTCAGCACCTTTTCGTCCCGACTCCCGACTCCCAACTCCCAACTCCCAACTCCCAACTCCCGACTCCTGACTCCCGACTCCTGCATTCCGAGCACTCCCCTCGGTCACTATTTTGACAGCTTCACCTGCCCCGCCAGCCTCTTCTGCAGCTCCATGTCGGCCAGGGCCTGGGCGGCCATCCGCTGCCAGTCGGGATCCTTTCCTTTCTCGGCAACCGCCTTGAAGTGACCGGCAGCCTCGTCGTGCCGCCCCTCCCGCCGGGCAATTTCCCCCATCTTGTAGAGGAAAGGGTCCCGCAGGGCCTCGGGGGCCGAGGCGCTTCCGGCCCGGAGCAGTTCCATGGCCCCCTTGCGGTCACCCCGGTCAAGGCGGGCCGTGGCCGCCACGTAGTAAGCATCGGGGGCCAGCTCCGACACCCCCCCCCGCTGTCGAAGTTCCGACAGGAAGAGGACCATGGCCCGCTCCGCGTCTTTCCTGTTGCCGGTGCCTTCCAGTGATTTGCCCAGCAGATAGTAGCTGGTCACGTCCTCGGGGCGTCCCTTCCCCGTCAGCAGGGGGGCAAGCCGTTCCGCCGCCCGTGCCAGGTTCCCCCGGTTGTAGTCCAGGGCCGCCGCCTGCTCCCGGTAACGCAGGGCCCAGGGATGGTCGGGGAACCGCCTCAGGAAGTTGTCGGCCGCATGTTCCAGCAGGGGGATGTCGCCGGTCCGCTCGGCCGCCTCCATGACCCGGCGGTAGAGTTCCGGGGCCTGGGGGGCGCTCCACTCCTTCCCCGCCAGGTAGGAGAAGAGCTCCGCCTCCTCCGAGAATCGTCCCTGGTCGGCAAAGGCAATGACCAGATTCCGCACGAAATCAGGCTCATTGAGGCACCTGACCAGATAATCCCGATTGTCCTGGGCCAGCTTGATGAGGGCGGGGAAATCCTTGGCGGCGGTCAGGCTCCGGACCATGGGAACGATGAGCTCTTCCCGCATTCCCCGGGCCACGCTTATGTAGTTGCCCCGGGGAAATTTCCGTTCGTACTCGGAGACGAGGGCGAAGCCGTCCGGGGCCTCGCCGAAGAGGGCCGTGAGGAGGGTCGCCTTGAAGAGGGACTCTTCCCGAAGGGCAAAGTCCCCGCTGCGGTTGATCTCCAGATACTCATTGACCAGCCCGGCAAAGGTGGCCGGCTCCACGGTCATGAGCCGGCGGTCGGCCAGCTTCATCCGGGCCTGCCACCGCGCCTTGTTGTCGGGGAAATTCTCCGCAACGGTCCGGTAGATGGCCAGGGCCTCCATCTCCTTTCCCTGACGGGCAAGGATGTCGGCCAGCCGCACCAGGAGCACCGGCGCAAACTTCTTGTCGGCAAGGCTCGCGATGAGCCGCCCCATCATTCTGCGCCCCTGTTCCAGCTCCCCGCTGCGGACCATGGCATCGGCGTAGGCAAAGGCGGTACCCGGCGACTGGGCCAGAAACTCGGGCTGAAGCTGCTCCCCCTGCCGGAAATCCCGCAGGGCCTCGCCGTACTTCTGGAGCATGACGCGGGCCTCGCCGAGGCGGTAGTAGGCCAGTCCCCGCACCGGCGACGACACGGTGACGATGGGGGCGAAGACGGCTTCGGCCTCGCTCCCCTCCCCCCGATAGAGGGCGGCCTCTCCTGCCAGGATAATGTCCACCTCCTCGGGGGTGAGCATCTTCTGGAGGACGCGGCGGTCGGTGGGAACGAAGGGGATATCGCTCCTGACCGGAGGATCGAAGCGGGTGACAAGCTGCTCGACCCCTACCCTGATCCCTTCCCGGCCCTGGGAAAACGGCGACGCGGCGGACGGAGCCAGCCGGCTCCCCACATCGAGGGTGAGGGCCGCCCCCCCGGGAGCGGCCAGGACCCGCACCCCCCGCGGGTTCCCCTTCACCCCCACGGTAACGAGGAGGTCGCCCCCGCGCCGGGAAACGGTGCAGCCGGAGACGTTGGCATCACTGTAGGCGCGAAGCCGCTTCCACCGGGCGCCGTCGGTGCCCGCGAAGGTGAGCCGGACCCGGTTCCCCCCGAGGCGGGTCAGGGTGTACGTCGGTTCCCGCTCAAAGGCGAACGTGAGGCGCGTGAATCCGCCATGGGGGGTGACGTGGATCCGGGAGAGCCGATTGCGGTCGTCGGCCCGGGCAGGGCCCGCCGCCGCAAGGATGGCAACAAGCAGGACAATTGCGCAGCCGAGGGCTGTTTTCGATAATCTGTTCACGGTCATGGCACCTTCGCGTGGAGTCCGGGGGCGCACGCCCTCACCGGCAAACGGCAAAAGTCGTGCCGTTACGGCAAGATCGTCAGGGGGGGGTGATTCGGGGCATTGCAGGGGAACAACGGAAGGAGCGACGTCAAAAGAGGCCCCTTGACGTCACATTTTTGACCGGGTGGAAGACGGGGAGGGGCATCAGGCAGCGGTCAGGAATCGCTCCACCTTGGTGACCACCTCATCCTCCTGGTACGGTTTGAGGATAATGTCCCGGGCGCCGTACCTGACCGCCTTGAGGACGGCGGTGCGGGTCCACTCCCGGGCGCACATGATGATGGGAAGGTTCTCCCCCTGGGCGATGGCCTTGATCTTGATGCAGAGGGACATGTCGCGGTCATCGTTGTTGTGGATGCCGAGCACCACGAGCCGTACCCCCCCTTGGGAAAAAATATCACGGATGTCGGCGTCAAGCCTGGCGTCCACCGGCTCGAACCCCCGGGCCGCCAGCAGCTCCCGGATCCGCTGGCGGTCGGCCTCGTCGTCCTCCAGGATGAGAACCCGACGGAAGGCGCTCTCCGCCGGGACAGGAGCGGCCTCGCCCCCCTCGGCCGCGCCCGTTGCCGCCGGCGCCCCGGCGGGCTCTTCCGCCACCTCGGCCGCCGCCTCCCCCTCCCCTTCGCCGTCGGCGGCGGTCTCATCGGGAACCGGCTCCGGCTCCTCCCGGGGGGGATCAAACAGCTCGGCCAGCCCCCGGGGCATGAGGATGTCGAGGTTTCCCATCTCCAGACCCGGCATCTCCATGCGGGCCCGGAACAGGATATACTCCCCGTCGGGAACCGGCTCGGCATCGGTCATCTCGGTGGATTCGGGGATGAATTTCCTGGGGGGGACCACCTTCAGGTGAACCCTGTTCTCGAAGGCCGGCTGGAAGACCGTGTTGAACGAACCGATTGCCTGGTTGATGATCTCGGAGAAGGCGTCGACGTCGTCGTTCTCCATGATGGCAAGACGGCGCTTCTCGTTGATGCGGGCCGGGGGGATGCCCAGGAGAAAGCCGCTCATGCAGATGGCGTCCCGCAGCCCGAAAACCATGTGGAAGGTGCCGGGATACTCGCCGCTGGCCGTCACATCCGCCACGAAGCAGACGTCGTCCAGGTCGCAGAAGTAGGTGGCCCGGTTCGTGGCGATGGGATCGGCTTCACCGATGGAGAGTTCCTGCCCCAGGAGCATGCCGCTGTCTTCGGCGGTCTGCTTCAGGGCGGTATCGATGACGGAGGTGAGATTGGCAAACCCATCCATGGATCAAGAGGCTCCTGCTGGAATCTATGCTTCCTATGCTTCCTTCTGCAGCTTCAGCCCCACGAGAAACCGCTGCGACTCGTTGACAAAGGGGATGATGACGCAGTCCTTGTCGGCCATGGCGTTCAGGGTGTACTCCTCGCCGGAGATGACCGTGGGAACCGAGAGGTGGAGATCCAGCCCCCCCTTGGAGAGGGCCATCTTCACGTACCCGCCGAGCATGTTGGCGATTTCGCCCAGGGCGTCGTTCACATCCTCCCCCACCTCTTCCACCTCCATGCCGAGCATGTTGGAGGTGATCCGAAGGGCAAACTCCAGGGGGCAGTGGATGGAGAGGATGCCGGAATAGGTGCCGGCAAGCCCCACCATGCCGGTGACGCTGCACCGGAATTTCGTGACCGGCTCCCGGAGGGGATACTGGTCCTCCAGCTCCATCATCACCATGGTGCCGAACACCTCCTTGGTGGCGTCGATGATGAAACCGGCGACCTGCTCCTCGGTGAGCCTGGCCGCTTCGGCCACACCGCTCGCGAGGGTCATAGGAGGCCTCCCAGCTTCTCGTTGAGCTGATCCGGGGTGAAGGGCTTCTTGATGCTGTCGCTGGCACCGTTCTCGATGGCCTGCTTGAGGATGTCCTCCCCCCCCTCGGTGGTGATCATGACGATGGGGGCCTTGCAGCCGTTGGCCCGGGCCTGCTTGATGAATTCGAGGCCGTCCATGTTCGGCATGTTGATGTCGGAGAGAATCAGGTCGACACTCTTGCCGGAGAGGACGTTGAGCCCCTCGATGCCGTCGCCCGCCTCGAAGATCTCATCCACGGGGAGCCCCGCCTGCCGGAGCGAGCGGGAGATGATCTTTCTCATGGTTGAAGAGTCGTCCACAATGAGCACGTTGGCCATATCTGTCTCCTTCTGTTTCTTTCGTAACCGGTAAAGTATGCCGGACTGCCCGGCGAGTCAGAAAATTGAACCGCTCGTCAAAAGTGACCGGCCGAGCGCACCAGGCGGGCCATCCGCACAGTTGCCCCCACGGCATGCTCCGCAGCCATGACGAGCCGGTCACTGCACGCAAGTCCCGCCTCGAAACTGCCGATGGCCAGCTCCAGAGCCAGCAGGTTGGCCGCATCGGCCGTTTCCTCCGCGGCCCGGAGCGCCTCCACCGTTGCTGCTGCCACGTTCTCTGCCCTGTCCACAACGAACCTCCCCGTCAATGGGTATCCACAGACAAACGTGCCGGATGCACGCTCCGTTCCATCCGGATTCGACCCGGCTCAAAACCGGGGAGCGGCTACGCCACCCCCTTGCCGTTGAAGAAGACGCCGTACTTCTTGTCATCGCCCTGGATATGCTTGGAGAGCCAGTCCCGCAGGAACGTCATGACATTCTGGGTGAGGACCGCCTTCCCCTCCTGGAACTGCTTCTGGAGGTCGAGGACCTGCATGACGAGGGCGTTGTGCTCCTTCTTGTGGGCCTCGAAGTCGGGGTAGCCGTACTGCTTCATGAGCCGCTCCTCGGCGGCGAAGTGGGTCTGGGTATAGGCGATGAGCTGCTTGAGGATGTCTCCCATGACCTGGTTCCCCTTGCCGGTCTTCATGGCGTCGAAGAGCTGGTTCACCATGTCCACCAGCTTCTTGTGCTGGTCGTCGAACTGCTTCACTTTCACGCTCAGGGTGTCGCTCCAGGTAATAAGTGCCATGGGTGCTGCCTCCTTTTCCTGTCGGTTGCACGGCGGCGCCGTGCCGTACTTATTTCAATCGGCCAACGGGCGGTAAACTTGAGAAAAAACAGCGCCCGTATCAGGGATTTCCCTATTGGTCCTCACCCCGCCAGACGGAACCGCCCCACGACCCCCTTCAGCCCCTCGGCCAGCTGGGCCAGCCCTTCGGCCGCCTGGGCCGAGTCGGCGGCACCCTTGGCGGTGGCCTCGATAACCTCGGATATCATCATGATGTTGGAGCTGATCTCGGTGGTGGTGCGGGTCTGATCGTCGGCGGTGGCGGCGATCTCCCCCACCTGGGTGTCGAGGGCCCGGAACAGCTCGAGAATCTCCCGGATGGCATCCCCCGAACGGGACGCCTCCGCGGTGCCGTTCTCCACCTCGCGCACCCCCTGCTCCATGGCGGTGACGGCGGTGCGGGTCTCCTCCTGGATCCCCTTGATCATCTGGGATATTTCGCGGGTCGCCCGGGCGGTGCGCTCCGCCAGGGCCCGCACCTCATCGGCCACCACGGCAAACCCCCGCCCCTGGTCACCGGCCCGGGCCGCCTCGATGGCGGCGTTCAGGGCCAGGAGGTTTGTCTGGTCGGCGATATCCTCGATGGTGGAGATGATCTCGCCGATCTGGGCACCCCGGGCGCCGAGGCTCTCCACCGTGCGGGCCGAGTCCTTCACCCGGTCGGCGATCCGCCCCATGATCGTCACGGTATTCTGGATGATCACCGCGCTGGCGGCGGCCGTATCATTGGCGCTGCGGGCGCTGTCCGCCACCGTGCCGCAGTTGGAGGCGATCTCGAAGGTGGAGGCCGCCAGCTCCTCGCTGGCCGACGCCACGGTCCCCGCCTGGGAGGCGGCCTCCTCGGCACCGCGGGCCATCTGCTCGGCTGTGGCCTGGAGCTGGTACGACGCCGAGGCCACCTGGAGCGTGTTCTGGGATACCTCATGAATGATCCCGTGGAGCTTCTCCACGAAGCTGTTGAATCCGGCGGCCAGCTCCCCGAACTCGTCCTGGGTCGTGAGCTCGATCCGCTTGGTCAGGTCCCCCTCCCCTTCGGCGATGTCGCGGAGCCGCTCCACGATCACCCTGAGCGACGAGCCGACCCGCAGGGCCGTAGTGATGAGACAGACAAGAAGCAGGGCGGCAACCGCAAAGATCGTCACCAGGATCTGGGTGCGGGTGCGGCTGAGGATGCGGTCCATCTCCGCGTTGGCCGCCTGAAGCGCGACCCCCACCTGCTTCGGGATGTAGTTGTCCAGCAGCGGCTCGAACTCGTTGATGACGTCCCGCAGCTCCTCCCGCAGCTCGGCGAGCTCCTCGTCCTGGAAATTGGTCGCCAGGGCCGTCCGGGCAAGCGCCGCGAACTGCTCGTCGTACTGGGCCGCCAGCTTCTTCGCCTTGCCGGCCCAGTCCCTGATCTTCGGATCATCGGTCCCCGCGGCGATCTCGTCCAGGTGGACAGTTACCTTCCGCACCGCCTCCTTGACCCGGGGGACCCATTTGTCCTGCCGGCGGTCGAAGAATTCCGCCTCGTATTCCCGGGCCTTGAGCATGGCGATGTTGCCCCGCAGGGCCGTGTTGTTGACTGCGGTCAGCCGCTCCATCAGCTCCTGCTGGTGGTGCACCTTGGCAAACCCGAACAGCATGAACCCGATGATGACCCCCATGCCGACGAGGGTCAGCCCCAGGGTGATACCCATTCTCTTCTTGATGGTAAGCCGCATTCTGTTCTTTCCTCCCGCGAGCACAAGTGCGAAAAACGGCAATCCCCCGTCAAACTGCCGACATTCGGCAGGCCGAGGCCACCTTAACCCCCCTTGCGTCATGCGGAAAATTTCACTAGCTGCAAGATTCTATTGGCATTGTCACGACGCCAGCCGGAATTGTCCCACCAGCTTCTGCAACTCCCCCGCCAATTCCGCCAGCTGTCCGGCGGCGCCGGCCGACTGCTGGGCGCCGGCCGCGGCGCCATGGGCCGCGTCGGTGATCTCCTGAATATTGCGGCTGATCTCGGTGGTGGTGGAGGTCTGCTGCTCGGCGGCGGTGGCGATCAGGTTGATCTGCATGGTCACGCTGTTGATCTGGTCGAGGATATCGCTCAGGGCCTCCCCCGAGCGGGCCGCCTCGCCGGTCCCCCGCTCCACCTCGTTGACCCCCTCCTCCATGGAGGCGACGGCCCCCCGGGTCTCCTGCTGGATCGCCTTGATCATCTGGGAGATCTCCTTGGTGGCCTTGGTGGTCCGCTCCGCCAGGGCCCGCACCTCGTCGGCAACGACGGCAAAGCCTCGCCCCTGCTCCCCCGCCCGGGCCGCCTCGATGGCGGCGTTGAGGGCCAGGAGGTTCGTCTGGTCGGCGATATCCTCGATGGTGCCGACAATCTCGCCGATCTGGTCGCTGCGGGAGCCGAGGCTGTCCACGGTCCGGGCCGACTCTTTGACCCGCTCGGCGATGCGGTTCATGACGGCGACGGTCTCCTGCACCACGGCGGCCCCGGCCCGGGCCGTCTCGCTGGCCCGGCGGGAACCGTCGGCCAGGCTCACACAGTTGCCGGCAATCTCGATGCTGGTGGCCGCCATCTCCTCGCTGGCCGTGGCCACGGTGCCGGCCTGGTCGGCCACGTGGTCAGCAGCGCCGGCCATCTGGGACGACGCCGACTCCACCTGGCTGGCCGATGCCGCCACCATGGCGGCATTCTGGGCCACCAGGGAGATGACCCCCTGGAGCTTGTCCATGAAGGTATTGAAGGCGCGGGCCAGCTCACCCGACTCGTCGTCCCGCCCAACGGGAAGCCGCTTGGTCAGGTCCCCTTCCCCCTCGGCAATGTCCTGGAGGCCGGCGACCGCGTGCTTCAGGGGACGAACGACGCCAAGTCCCACGGAGAGTGCCAGGGAAAGGGTGAGCACGGCGAAGATGAGTGTGCCGGCGATGACCCCCCAGCGCAGCTTCGCCATGTCGGCCTTCACATCATCCAGGTAGATGCCGCTGCCGATGATCCAACCCCACGGCTCGTAGAGCTTCACGTAGGAAACCTTCGGCACCGGATCGCTCTTGCCCGGCATGGGCCACAGGTAGTCCACGAACCCGGCCCCCTTCTCCTTGCAGACCTTCACGAACTCCATGAAGAGGAGCTTCCCCCTGGGATCCTTGTTTCCGGACAGATCCTTGCCGTCCAGCTCCGGCTTGATGGGGTGCATGACCATCTTCGGCCCCAGGTCGTTGATCCAGAAATACTCCTTCCCCCTGTAGCGGATATCCTTGATATCCTCCATGGCCCGACGCTGGGCCTCCTCCACGGGCATCTCCCCCCGCTTCGCCTTCTCTCCGTAGTCATGGAGGGTGTTGTAGGCCACCTCCACCACGTTCTTGGTGGCCTCCTTCTTGCCGTCCATCATCTTCCCCTCGATGTAGGGGAGGAAAAAGAAGAGGACCAGGCCGGCAAAGAGGGCCACCGTGAGCGCCGAGATGGTCATGATCTTGGGGAGGATCCCCCAGTTCCGGTACCGTTTGATCTGCATGCGTGTCTCCTCCATTGGCTGGGATCTGGCGTCAGGGCGTACGCGCCGCTGCGCGGCGCACGCACTAATCCCTATCGGCAGGAAGTGACAAAACCTTGAATGGGAACAGTGTTATATTTTTCAGAGAATACGGCAAGCCGGCGGCGGAAACGACTTCCGCCGCCGGCTATGGCGGGGCGGGGTGAATGGTTCAGCGGATGATGGGAAAGCCGTTGCGGTACCAGCCGACGATGCCGTCGGCCATGTTGTAGACCTCCCGGTACCCCTTCTGGGCCAGGAAGCCGGCCACGAGCCCCGAGCGGGAGCCGACGGCGCAGTAGACCACGACCGGCCGGTTGCGGGGGATCTCGCCAAGGCGGCGCTCCACCTCGCTGATGGGGATCAGGACCGCCCCCTGGAGCCGCCCCTGGCGGAACTCGGCCGGGGTGCGGACATCCAGGAGGAAGGCGTTTTTCTTCGCGGCAAGGAGGCTCTTCGCCTCCCCAGACCTGATATCGCGGTGGCCGGCGGCCAGAACGGTGGCCGCCAGGGCCAGGATGAGCAGTGCGATGATGCCGATCTTCTTCATGAAAAGTCGTCTCCGTGTTGGCTGATTCTACACTTCGATGGTGTACCCCACGTACGCCGGGTGGAACCGGCCCGGGAACTCCTGGTGGAGCCGGGCCGCGGCGGCAAAGCCGGTGCAGTGGCTCCCGAGGATCCTTTTCACGCCGTACCCCCTGAGGGCGGCCACGGTCTCGTCCAGCTGCTGCGGGCCGCAGAAACCCAGGTGGGTCCCGCCCATGACCGCATGGATCTCGGCCACGCCGGTGGCCTCCCGGGCCCACTCGATGGTGTTCACGAGCCCCGCGTGGCAGCAGCCGAGCAGGAGCACGAGCCCCCGCCCGGTCCGGATGACCAGGGACTGGTCGTCCCGGATCGGGTCCGCGGCGCACCCCGCCTCGTCACAGAACAGTCCCGCGTCCCCCACCTCGAAGGGGGCGGTGCGAGGGACCTCCCCCGTGAGAAAAATGCCGGGGCCCACCTCCCGGAACTGGTCCGAGAAGGAGAAGCGGGCCCCCTGGCCCCGAAGGAACTCCTCGGCAAAGGGGATGCCGATGGAGAGGGCCTCGCCGGTATCCTTCACCCGGTAGCGCCGGGCAAAGATCCCCGGATGGGCCAGGATCTCCTTCCCCCCGCAGGCGGAGAGGAGCCCCCAGAGCCCGCCGGTGTGGTCGTAGTGGCCGTGGGAAAGGGCCACCGTACCCACCCGGCGCAGGTCCCGGTTCATCCGCTGGGCATTGGGGAGGAGCCCCTCCCCCCGGCCGGTGTCGAAGAGAAGCGCCCCCCCCTCCCACTCCACCAGGGCGGAGAAGCCGTGTTCGCCGATGGTGCCGGCGATGGGGCCCACGGTGTTGTCGCAGAGGATGGTGATCCGGTGGGTCATTTGCGGCAGGCCTCTTCGGGGAACCGCGGCACCCCCAGCTTCTCCAGGATGGTGATCATGGGACACCAGTTGGTGAAGCCCGACTGGAACAGATTCAGCCCCACGAAGGCGGTGAACCAGAGCCAGTTGGGGCTGTGGTAGTGGGCCAGGGCCAGGGAAAGTAGTATGAAACTCCCGGCAATGATTCTGAGCATGCGGTCGATGTACATCGTGAATTCTCCTTTGTATCGTTACAGGGCCGACAACACCCGTTCGAGCTTTTTCCGCACCTCGCCGGCCACGGCGGTGAGTTCGGAGTTACCGATCATGCCCAGGGCCGCCACAGGGTCCATGATCATGACGACGGTTTTTCCGTCGTCGCCGGTGTAGACGCAGACGTTGCAGGGAAGAAGGGTGCCGATGTTCAGCTCCCGCTGAAACGCCTCCCAGGCCATGGCCGGGTTGCATGCCCCGAGAATGATGTAGTCACGGAAGTCACGGCCCAGCTTTTCCCGAAACTTCTCCGTCACATTAATCTCCGTGAGAACGCCGAACCCCTCCTTCCCCAGTTCCTCCCGGACCCGGGTCACGGTCTCGGCATAGCCCATCCCCACACTCTTGCCGAATGCGTACGATGTCGTCAGTTCCATGTCAAACCTCCCTGTTCCACCGGGGCGCCCCCCGTGATCGCCCCGGTTCTACGACGCCAACAGCTCCGCCGTCTTCTTTGCCACCTCGCCGGTGAGGACGGCACACCCGCCCTTATCCTTGGCGTTCCTCGTGGCGATGCGGCAGCAGGCGGCGCCATACTCCTGCCTGAACCAGTCGTGGAGCTCCTTCGTAACCCGCTTGAGCTCACGCTTGTCATCCTTGAGGGTAAAGCCGAAGGCCATGGTGCCGCCGGCAACGGCGCCGCAGATGCACCCCACGCCGGAGCCGCCCCCAAAGCCCGACGCGGCCCGCACGATCTCCTCGGACACCGTGGGAAAAAACTGGTTGCGGGCCGCCATGAGCACCGCCTCGGCGCAGTGCATCCTGCCGGAGCGGTAGAACCCCTCCGCCTCGGTGCCGACCTTCTCGGCCACGGTCTCGGCGGCGGGATTGGTTTGTTTCTTCTGCCAGAACATTGAACCTCCGATATGTATTTGTGCAGGGGCGAATCTTGTATTCGCCCTCGCTTTTGCCCGAATCAAGGGCGATCACAAGGATCGCCCCTACGTTGTCTTGCTGTGCCGCTCCTTCCACGACTCCACCAGATAATACAAGATCGGTATCGTCACCCGGGACAGGGTCGTGGAGGCGATCTCCCCGAACATCATGGCCAGGGCGAGCCCCTGGAAGATGGGGTCGAAGACGATGACGAAGCTCCCCACCACCACCGCCGCCGCCGTCAGGAGCATGGGACGGAAGCGGACCGCCCCCGCCTCGATGATGGCCTCGTCGAGGGGCAATCCCTCCCGCCGCTTCAGCTCGGCGAAGTCGATGAGGATGATGGAGTTGCGCACGATGATCCCGGCCAGGGCGATGAAGCCGATCATGCTCGTGGCGGTGAAGAAGGCCCCGAACATGGCGTGCCCCGGCAGGATGCCGATGAGGGTAAGCGGAATCGGCGCCATGATCACCAGCGGCGTGGTGAAGTCCCTGAACCAGGCCACGACGAGAAGGTAGATGAGGATCATCACCGCCCCGAAGGCGAGCCCCAGGTCCCGGAAGACCTCGTAGGTGATGTGCCACTCGCCGTCCCACTTGATGCCGGGGCGCTCCTCGCTCCAGGGCTGGGACGCGGCCCGCTGCTCGATCCGGTACCCGCCGGGGAGCGGTATCGCGTCGATCTCCTTCTGCATCTTGAGAATCGCGTAGACCGGGGCCTCGATCCTGCCGGCCACATCCCCGGTGACGTAGACCACGCTCTTCAGGTTCTTCCGGTAGAGGGTCTGGTCTTCCACCCCGGTGGTCACCCGGACCAGCTGGGAAAGCGGCACGTTCCCCCGGGGGCCCGGCACATAGATGGAAGAGAGGGAGGCCACGGAGCTCCGCTGCGCCACCGGGAGCCGCAGGTTGATGAGAACCGGCTCCTTCTCCGCCGGCAGGTGCATGATGCCGGCGTCCATGCCGCCCAGGGCGATCCGCAGCGTCTTCGCCACGTCCTCCACGGCGATGCCCGAGAGGGCCGCCTTCTCCCGGTCCACGGCGAAGGTGACCTTCTGCTGGTCGTCCTCCACGTACCAGTCGGTGTCCACCACCCCGTCCACCTTCTCGTAGATGGCCTTGATCTTCCGGGCGATGTCGAGGCGGGTCGCCTGGTCCGGGCCGTAGACCTCCGTGACAAGCGTCGAGAGGACCGGAGGCCCCGGCGGCACCTCGGCCACCTTGATGCGGGCCCCGTGGCGGTCGGCCACGGCCTTCAGCAGGGGCCTGATCCGCTTGGCCAGGTCATGGGACTGGTCCTTCCGCTCCCCCTTGTGGAGGAAGTTCACCTGGATGTCGGCCACATTGGAGCCGCTCCGCAGGTAGTAGTGGCGCACGAGGCCGTTGAAATTGAAGGGGGCGCTGGTCCCCACGTAGGTCTGGAAGTCGGTCACCTCGGGCACGGTGCGCAGGGCCTCGGCCATCTCGGCGGCGATGCGGGCCGTCTCCTCCAGGGGGGTCCCCTCGGGGGTGTCGATGATCACCTGGAGCTCGTTCTTGTTGTCGAAGGGGAGCATCTTCACGGTGACCAGCTTGAAGTAGATGAGGGAGCACGACACGAGCAGCAGCACCACCACCCCGGACAGGAAGCCGTAGCGGAACTTCCGGTCATGGATCAGGCGTCCCATCCACTTCCGGTAGAAAATGGTGAGCCGCGACTCGGCCTCCTCGCCATGCCCTTCCCGGTCCCCGGTCCCCGGTCCCCGGTCCCCGCCTTTCATGAGCCGGTAGGCAAAGTAGGGGGTCACCATGAAGGCGATGAACATGGAGAGGAGCATGGCCATGCTGGCCCCCACGGGGATCGGCCGCATGTAGGGCCCCATGAGCCCCCCCACGAACCCCATGGGGAGGATGGAGGCGATGACCGCGAAGGTGGCGAGCACCGTGGGGTTGCCGATCTCGTCCACGGCCCGGATGGCCGCCTCCAGGGGCTTGAAGCGCGTCGTGGTGAAGTAGCGGTGGATGTTCTCCACCACCACGATGGCGTCGTCCACCAGGATGCCGATGGAGAAGATGAGGGCAAAGAGGGTGATCCGGTTCAGGGTGTAGCCGATCAGGTTGAAGACCAGCATGGTGAGGGCCAGGGTCACCGGGATGGCGATGGCCGCCACGGCCCCGGCCCGCCACCCCATGAAGAGGGCGATGAGGATCGTGACCGAGATGGCCGCCAGGAACATGTGGAAGAGGAGCTCGTTGTTCTTTTCTTTCGCCGTCTCGCCGTAGTTGCGGGTGACCGTCACCTGCACGTCGGAGGGGATCACCTTCCCCTTCAGGAACTCCACCCGCTTCAGGAGATCCTCGGCCACCCAGGTGGCGTTGGCCCCCTTGCGCTTGGCCACGGAGAGGGTGACGGCGGGGTAGCTCCCGGCCCGGTTGCCGGAAAGCCCCTTGTGGTCCGCCGCCGGCCCCAGGCCGAAGAAGACATAGTCCCTGGGCTCCTGGGGGCCGTCCACAACGGTTGCCACGTCGGAGAGATAGACGGGCCGCCCGTCCCGGGCGCTCACCACGAGACGCCCGGCCTCCTCGGCACTGGCGATGAAGCCGCCGGTATCCACCAGGACCTCCCGGTTCCCCCCCTCGAAGGCCCCCGAGGGGAGCCGGGCGTTCCCCCCCTGGATCGCCCCCATGACCTGGAGGGGGGAGAGGCCGTAGGCGGCAAGCCGGGCCGAGTCAAGGCGGACCGAGAGCTGGCGGCTGAGCCCCCCGGTGATCCGGGTCTCGGCCACATTGTCGCCCTTCTTCAGTTCGTCGCAGAGTTCGCGTCCAAGCCGCCGCAGGGTCTGGCCGTCGTAGCGGTCGGACCAGAGGGTGAGGGTCAGGATCGGGACGTCGTCGATGGATTTCGGAACGACCAGCGGCTCGCCGGCCCCCGGGGGGAGCATGGCCCGCTTCTCCATCACCTTGTTGTAGAGCTTGACGAGGGACTTTTCCATGTCCTCGCCCACGAGGAAACGGACCGTCACGATCCCCATCCCCGGCCGGCTCATGGAATAGACGTACTCCACCCCGGGCAGCTCCCACATGACCTTCTCGAAGGGGATCACCACCCGCTCCTCCACCTCCTTGGGGGTGGAGCCGGCCATGGGGAGGTAGACGTCGATCATCGGCACGACAATCTGGGGCTCCTCCTCGCGGGGGGTAACGAGCACGGCGTAGACCCCCAGCAGCAGCGCGGCCAGCACGATGAGGGGAGTCAGCTTCGAGTTTATGAACGCTTTCGCAATTTTTCCGGCGACGCCGAGTTTTTCCATCTCTTACACCTTATCCCATGTCCGGAAATGACCACCCGCGGCGCACCACGAGGACAATGCCGACAATCAGGAGCCAGACCGCCACAAAGCAGAGGAACCAGACGAGGTACCTCTTTCCGCTTCGGGTATCGTCATTATCGAGCCCCATGGAGGGCACCTCCCCGGGGGTTATGGAGCCGAGCTACCGGACTTCCGCCCCCTCGACCACCTTCTCCACGCCGCCGGTCACGACCCGCTCGCCGTCCGCGAGCCCCGCGAGGATCTCCACCCGGTCACCCTGGACCGCTCCAAGCTTCACCAGCCGCATCCGGGCGATGTTGCGGCCGTCCAGCACCCAGACCGAGGTGAGGGCACCCCGCTCCACCACCGCTCCCCGGGGGACGAGGATCCCCTTCCGCTCTCCGGTAGGGAGGAATACCCGGCCGAACATCCCCGACCTGAGCCCCTTCCCCCCAATATCCACCTTGGCGGTGAAAGTGCGGCTCGCAGGATCGGCCGCCGGGACAACCTCGGCAACTCGCCCCGAGGCGGCCACGCCCGCCCCGTCCACGGCCACCCGCACCGTATTCCCAACTTTGACCCCTGCCGCCAGGGATTCGGGAACCGCCACCTCCAGGCGGTAGTTCCCCTCCTCCTCAACGGTCAGAAGCGGTGTGCCGGGGAAGACCGTCATTCCCCGCTCCACCTGCTTCGCAGTGACTATCCCAGCCAGGGGGGAAGTTATCCGGGTGTAGCCGGCCACGGCGCCCGCGGCCCGGGCCCCCTCCCTCGCCGCGGCGACCCTGGCCTCGGCCCGGGCAACCCCCTGGTCGGCCACGTCCTTGTCGGCCCGCCGGTTGTCCAGCTCCTGGCGGGTCACCGCCTCTTCCCTGAAGAGGTTGTGGTAGCGCTCGAAGGTGGCATCGGCCAGGCGCTTGCGGGCCCGGGCCTCCTCCAGACCCCGCAGGGCCTCCTCCGCCGAGGCCGCCGCAGCCGCGGCCTGGGCCGTGCTCTCCGTCGCCTCCAGGGTCACGAGGAGCTTCCCCCGCCCGACCCGCTCCCCCTCGGCCACGAAGACGCCGGTGACGGTTCCGGAAAGCCGCGCGGCAATGACCGCGGCGTTACGGGCCTTCACCGTCCCCACCGCCTCCGCGCCCTCGGGTATCGTCGACAGGGCAACTTTTTCCGCCGTCACCCCTGTCACGACGACGGGCTGCACCTTTTCCGCCGCCCCCTCCTTGCTTCCCCCACAGCCGGAGAATGTCAGCGCCGCCACGGCAAAGAGGGAAAGAGCTGTCCTTGTCCGAATCCTCATGGAATCATCTCCTTCAGGAATATGCCGGCCGCATGGTAGATCCGCGCCGTTGCCAGCAGGTGGTCCGCCTCCCGTTCCGCGAGGCCGGTCCGGGCCCGGCTGAGGGCCGACTGGGCGTCCAGAAGCTCCACCATGGTGGCAAGGCCGTTGGCAAACCGCTTGCTCACGAGGCGGCTCCCCTCCTCGGCCGCCAGGAGGGCATGGCGCGCCACCTCGAGCCGTTTTCCCGCCTCGGCCCGGCGCAGGATACTCTCCCGCACCTGGAGGTCCACCTCCTTGCGGAACTGCTCCAGATACTGGGCCGCCGCGTCCCGCTCGGCCCGGGCCCGGGCCGTGCCGTGCATCCGCCCCAGGCCGTCGAAGAGCTCCCAGCGCAGGTTCACGCCGGCACTCCAGCCGTCGTTGTCGTGGCCGAAGGGAACGTCCCTGTCGTTCATCTGCACCGACGCGGCGGCATAGAGCGTGGGATACCAGGCGCTGCGGGCGAGCCCCACGGCGGCCTCGGCCCGTTCCACCCCCTTTTCGGCCCCCTTCAGGTCCCGGCGGTTGGCGAGGGCCTCGCGCACAATATCCTCCTCATTCAGGCGGAACGCCTCCCCCGTCACATCCTCCCGGATATCGAGGGATTCTCCGGCCTCGCCCCCCACGGCAAGGGCCAGGCGCATCCTGGCCAGCTTCAGGTCGTTGAGGGCGGTGATGGTCCGCTCCTCCGCCTCCGAGAGGAAGGTCCGGGCCCGCAGTTCGTCGGACTTGAGCCCGGTCCCCTCGCGGCCCCGGACCGTGGCCACCCGCAGGTGCTCCCGGGCCTCCTCCACGTCCTTCTCGGCGGCGGCCAGGACTGACTTTGCCCGCTGCACCCCCAGGTAGGCGACATAGACGGCGAACCCCACATCTTCCCGGCGCCCCTCGAACCGGTACCCCATCCGCTCCGCCTCCCGCTGGGCCATCTCCCGGCCGTAGCCGATCCCCAGGTCGAAGAGGGGCTGCTCCAGGGTGAGGGCAGTGCGGAAGTCGGTGGTGGAGGAGGGGGTATTCAGGTTGCCGATCTGAAAATCGTTCTGGGTAAAACGCCCCTGATCCAGCTTCATCATGAAGACCCGGGTGGGAAGGTCGGAGGCGCTGAACGCCTCGTCCAGCACAATCCGGGGGAGGTAGCGGCTGCGGCCGGCCGCGGCCCCCTCCTCCGCCGCCTCCTTTTCATAGGCGGCACCGCTCACCAGGTGGTTCCGCTCCAGGGCGCGGGCAAGGGCCTCCTTGAGGGAAACGGACGGCTCGGCACCCAGCAGCAGCGCCGGTGCGCACAGCAGCATCAAAAACGCGGCGGCAATGGACTTCACTCTGTTTTCCTTTCCCTTGACGCTCGGCAAACAACACCAGAACATCAAATATATGGATTTATATATATGTATTAGACTGCGCCGTGTCAACCGTAAAAGTATACCGAAGGGAGATAATTTGTCAGGGTCCGGCGGGAGCAAAACGGCAGCGGCCCCCATTGCGGAGGGAAATGGATTGACAAGGCGGGGGACTGCCCCTTAGACTCGGGCCTTCGGCCCCGCAGGGAGGATGACCGTGCTCGACAAGGAAAAGTGGAAAAAGAACATCAGGGCGATTCTCTCCCTCGACAGCCATCCGGGGCACATCGCGGCCGGCCTGGCGGTGGGGGTTTTCATCAGCTTCACCCCCTTCTTCTCGCTCCATACGGTCCTGGCCATCGCGGCCGCCTTCATCTTCCGGCTCAACAAGCTCACCTGCGTCACCGGCGCCTGGGTCAACACCCCACTCACCGTGGTCCCAGCCCTGGCGGTCAGCTACAAGCTGGGGCTCATGGTCCGGGGGCTCCCCCCCCAGGAGTTCCGGTTCACGGGGCTCCAGTGGACCCACCTCAAGAGCCATGCCGCCACCCTCATGATCGGCAGTTCCCTCCTCGGCTTTGCCGCCGCCCTCTTCTCCTACGCCCTCTGCTACTGGCTCGTGGTCCGCTTCCGGAAGAAGGACGAGACCCTCGCCCTCCTCACCGAGGAGATGGAAGAGGTGGGCGAAGAGCTGGAATAAAAAAAGCGGGGAAATTCCCCGCTTTTTTGTTTCTATCCGGTTCGGCTCCCCGTCACTTGCCGAGCAGGGGGCTGAGGACCTGATAGGTTATGTAGGCAACCAGGGCGGACGCCGGAATAGTCAGCACCCAGGCCCAGAGGATGCGGTAGGCCACGTTCCAGTTGACCGCCGTGAGCCGCTTGGAAAGGCCGACCCCCAGGATGGTGGAGGTGATGACGTGGGTGGTGCTGACCGGCATCCCGATGGAGGACGCCCCCAGGATGACCCCGGCCGAGGCGGTTTCGACGCAGAAACCATGGACCGGCTGGAGCTTCACGAAGTCCTTCCCCACGGTCTTGATGATCCGCCAGCCGCCGGCGGCGGTGCCGAGCCCCATGGCAACGGCGCAGGCGATCTTGACCCAGGTGGGGACCTCGAACGTTGTCAGGGTCCCGTAGCTCACCAGGGCCATGGTGATGACCCCCATGGACTTCTGGGCGTCGGCGGTGCCGTGGGAAAAGGCCATGAAGGCGGCCGAGAGGACCTGGAGCCGGCGGAAGTGCTTGTTGACGGAGTGGGGGGAGGTGCTCTTGAAGCACCAGAGCATGATGATCATGACGATGAAGCCGATGAGGGTACCCACCACGGGGGAAAGGACCAGGGAGAGGATAATCTTCTTCAGGCCGGCCCAGTGGAGGGCCGCCGTCCCCGCATGGGCGACAACCGCCCCCATGAGCCCCCCGATGATGGCGTGGGACGACGACGAGGGGAGCCCGTAGTACCAGGTGATCAGGTCCCAGATAATGGCCCCCATGACACCGGCCAGCACCACCATCTGGGTGACATCGGCGGCGTCCACGATCCCCTTGCCGATGGTGGCCGCCACCTTGGTGGAGATCATGGCGCCGGCGAAGTTCAGCACCGCCGCCATGATGATGGCGGAGCGTACCGACAGGGCCCGGGTGGAAACGCAGGTGGCGATGGCGTTGGCCGTATCGTGGAAGCCGTTGATGTAGTCGAACGCAAGGGCCGCCCCGATGACCAGAATCAGCATCAGGAACGTGACATCAAGCATTTTTCACCACCACGCTTTCCAGGATGTTGGCGGCGTCCTCGCACTTGTCGGTGGCCCGCTCGAGGATCTCGTAGATTTCCTTCCACTTGATGAGCTGGATCGGGTCCTTCTCCTCGTCGAAGAGACGGCTGATGGCCTCCCGGCAGACCCGGTCCCCCTCGTTTTCCAGGGCGTTCACCTCCACGCAGGATTCGGCGATGTGCTCGAACTTGCCCCCCAGCTGGGCCACGGCCCGGGCAACCGCCTCGCACGACTTGAGGATGATGAAGGCCAGCTCCTTGGCCTCCTGGGTCGGCTTTTCCACGTTGTACATGATGAACCGGATCGCCGAGGCGTCGATGAGATCGATGATGTCGTCCAGGGCCGCGGCCAGGGCGTAGATGTCCTCCCGGTCCAGGGGAGTGACGAAGCTCTTGTTGAGCTTCTGGATGATGTCGTGGGTAATCTGGTCCCCCTTGTGCTCCACATCCTTGATCTTCTTCTGACTCCCCTGGGGATCGTCATAATTGTCCATCATATCCTTGAGGAGCTTGGCCCCCTCGATGATGTTGGCGGTCATGTCCTTGAACAGGGCGAAAAATTTCTCTTCCTTCGGAATCAGGCCGAACATTGCTTCCTCCGTTCATTCGTTACTGCGGCATGGCGCCGCGGATTAAAGGTCCAAAACGGAAGAGCAATAGCACAAATTCGCCCCGCTGCCTATGAAAATTATTGCAACGACGTTACAGTTTCATGACATCCGTCCACCAGCCTTTGACTTGCGCGCCCATATCGGTTACGCTACGGCGCTCACGTCAGCTCCCCAAGGAGAAACCCCGTTATGAACCCCCTGCACGCCGCTGTCCTCGGAGCCCTCCAGGGGCTCACCGAGGTGCTTCCCATCAGCAGTTCGGCCCACCTGATCCTGGTACCCTGGCTCCTGGGGTGGCCCGAATCGGGGCTCACCTTCGACGTGGCCCTCCACCTGGGAACCCTCATCGCCCTTGCGCTCTACTTCCGCCGCGACATCGCCGAACTGGCGGTCAATGCCCTGTCGGGTCTCGCGGGCGGGGTCCGCTCCCCGGCCACCCGGCTCCCCTGGCACATCATCGCCGGCTGCGTCCCCGCGGCAATTGTCGGCAAGACCCTCGAAGACCCCATCGAGGAGATCTTCCGCTCGAATCCGGCCGTCATCGCCGCGCTCCTGATCGGTTTCGGGCTCCTGCTGGCCCTGGCGGACACCATGGGCTCCAAGCGCTGGCGCATGGACCGCGTCGACCTCAAGTGCGCCATGGTGATCGGCCTGGCCCAGTGCCTGGCACTCCTCCCGGGCGTCTCCCGCTCGGGGGTCACCATCACGGCGGCCCTGTTCCTCGGTTTCAGCCGGGAGACGGCAGCCCGCTTCTCGTTCCTCCTCTCCCTCCCCATCGTGGCCGGCGCCGCCCTCCTGAAGGTGGGGCACCTGGTGCGGCAGGGAATCCCCGAGGGGGAGCTCCAGCCCCTGCTCATCGGTGTCGGCGTCTCGGCCCTCTTCGGCTACCTGAGCGTTGCCCTCCTCCTGAAGCTCGTGCAGCGCTATTCCCTCTACCCCTTTGTCTGGTACCGGCTCCTGGCGGGGGGAGCGGTTCTCCTGTTCCTGTTCAACCAGTAAAACACGCCTGAGCCGCTTTTCATTATCCTCCGCCCATGGTACAGTTTCCGCGCCCGAACCCGAAACCACCCGCAGGGAGGAACAACAGCATGTCAGGCGGCATCAAGGCGTGGCCCGAGGATGAGCGGCCACGGGAAAAGCTCATGCGGCGGGGGAGCCCGACCCTCTCCGACGCCGAACTTCTGGCCCTCATCATCCGCACCGGCGACTCGGTCACCAAACGAAGCGCCATCGATCTGGGGAGGGCGCTGCTCCAGGAGTTCGGCGACCTGAGGACCCTCGCCGGTGCAACGGTGGGGGAACTCTGCGCCGTGAAGGGGACCGGACCGGCCAAGGCGGCCTCCATCAAGGCGGCCCTGGAGATCGCGGCCCGCATCAACTCGGAGCGGCTCATGATCTGCAGCGAGCGGTTCACCTCCCCCGAGCAGGTCTACAACCACTACCACTACGCCTTCCGGGACCGGCGCAAGGAGCACTTCATGGTGCTGCTGCTGGACGGCAAGAACCGCATCATGCGGGAGGTGCAGGTATCGGAGGGGAGTCTCAACCAGAGCATCGTCCATCCCAGGGAGGTCTTCAACCCGGCCGTGCGGGAATCGGCCGCCGCCGTGATCCTCGTCCACAACCACCCCACCGGGGACCCGGCCCCGAGCCGGGAGGACCTGGAGATCACCCGGCGTCTCCGGGAAGCCGGGGAGATCATGGGGATCAAGGTGCTCGATCACATCATCATCGGCGACGGCCGCTTCACGAGCTTCGTCTCGGCCGGCTTCATGTAGCGGCCGGACGGTTCAGCGGCGGAGGTACCTGGCGATTCCCGGCTCGAACCGCTCCGGCTCGAAGCCGAAGACCCGGGGCCAGGGGCCCGCGCAGATGTTCTCCTCCACCAGCATGGTGATCTGGTCCATGGTGATGGGAAAGAAGGAAAAACCCTGCATGACCGGCACGATCAGCTTCATGATCCCCAGGGGGTTGGGGATCTTCGCCACATGCCCCTTGCCGATGACCCGCCCGATGGTGTCGAGCAGATCGTTGTAGGCGATGCGGTCCGGACCGCACAGCTCGTAGGCCTGCCCCGCCGTCTCCGGCTTTTCCAGGGCCAGGGCGAAGCAGCGGGCCACGTCATCGGCCGACACCGGCTGGAGCCGGTACCTGCCGTCGCCGATGACCGGCACCGCCGGGTATGACCTGATGTAGCCGGCCAGCTTGTTGATGAAGTCGTCCTTGGGACCGAAGACTATGGAGGGACGGAAGATGGTCCACTCCAGTCCCGAAGCCCGCACAAACTCCTCGGCCCGCCATTTCGACTGGTGGTAGCGGGAAGTGGCGTTGGGGCGGGAGCCCAGGGCCGACATCTGGAGGTGCCGCCGGATGCCGGCCCGTTGGGCCCCCTCCACGACGTTCTTTGTCGCCTCCACGTGGAGCTTCTCGAAGGTCACCCCCCGGGCCGGAAACTCCCGGATGATCCCCACGAGGTTGATGGTGGCATCGCACCCCCTGACGGCCGCCTCAAAGGTCTCCAGCCGCGTCACGTCCCCCTCGGCCTGCTCCACCCCCTCCTCGACCCCCTCGTGCCGACGGTGAACGAGAAGCCTCACGGAGTGTCCCGCATCCAGAAGCGCCCGTCTCACGTGGCCGCCGATAAAACCGGTCCCTCCCGTCAGAAATACCTTCATGGTGAGCCCCCTGCACATCGGATCGTTAGCCGTTCGATGATGAATTGTAGCGCACCCCGGCCCGATTGCCACCATGCCGTGTATACAAGAGGCTTGTGCTTGCCCGGCGGGTGTGTTAAGAAAGTATCATTTATCGAGACGTGGGGAGGAAAGAGAACCATGAGCGAACAGGGTGCGGTCTGCTACACGTTCGAAGCCGCCGTTGAAATGGCCATCCAGATGGAGGAGGAGGGATTCCGCCACTATCTGGCCGCCATCAAGAAGGTCAAGCACAAGGGAGCCCGCGAGATTCTCAAGGAGGCGGCCCTGGACGAGCTTGAGCACAAACACAGCCTGGAGCAGGCCCTCCTGGAGGGTGAAATGGAAGGGGCCGGGGCCCTGGACCGGCAGATTTCAACCATGAACCTGGGCTACGTCCTCGCCAAGAAGGAACTGAGTCCCGAGTCAGACACCCGCGAGGCCCTGGCCTATGCCATTCACCTGGAGAAGGGATCCCTGGACTTCTACAAGCGGATGGCGGAAGGGTGCGCCGGCGCCCCCATGGCCGGCATCTTCGAGAAGATGCTGGCCGACGAGGCCAAGCACCTCGTGCAGCTGGAAGATCTCTACGAACAGCACTTCATGACCGAGAACTAGACAACCGGAGCACGAGGGCACTAATGCCCATTAGTGCAGCCAGAATAAAAAAAGGGAAGAGGCTCAGTGCCCCTTCCCTTTTTTCATGTCCTGCCCCCGTTGGCGATCAGGCGATCTCCACCAGTTTGATGTCGAAAACCAGATCACGGCCGGCCAGGGGATGATTGGCGTCAAGGGTCACGGTGGTGTCGTTCATCCCCGTCACCGTCACGTTGAAGACCTGGCCGTCATCCTGGGTCACCTCGTACTGCTGCCCAAGCTTCGGCTCGGCATCCTGGGGGAGATACTCCCGCTCCACCTCGGCCACCAGCTCTTCCATCCTGGGGCCGTAGGCCTGCTCCACGGGAATCGTCACCGTCTTCGCCTCGCCGGCGTTCATGCCGATCACCGCCTCCTCGAAGCCTGGAATCACTTCACCCTCGCCGATGGTGAATTCGAGGGGACCGCTCCCCCCCTCTTCGGAAGAATCGAAGACCTCGCCGGTGGTGAGTTTGCCGGTATAGTGAACCTTGACGGTGTCACCCTTTTTTGCCTGTGCCATGATTGATTTTCCTTTCCCGTGTTATTGACTGCCCGTTTGCTGAACCTGAACTTCTACTCTTTGATCTGGAATGCCACCTTCAGTACTACCTGGTATTCGGCAACCGTGCCATCCTCACCCACATGGCCCCGGATCTCCTGAACCTCGAACCAGGAGAGCTTCTCCAGCGACTTGTGGGCCTTGGCCACGGCCGCCTGGATCGCCGCCTCCAGTCCCCGCTTCGATACCCCGATAATCTCAACCTTTTTGTAAATTCTGTCGTCACCGTAGCTCATGGCAACCTCCCCATCGTGGATTTTCCACAAGCTTACCACCGGGCGAAGGGGTGTAAAGGGGCAGAATCAGGGGGCGGATTTCCGGCTATTTCGGCGGCAGGGCATTCAGCCGCTCCCTGGCCTTGGCGGCCAGTTCCGACTGGGGATGCTTGGCAATGATCTCTTCGTAGAGCTTGCGGGCATGGTCGAAATTGTGCTGCTTCTCCTCGAACTGGGCCGTTTCGAAGAGCTCCTGGGCCCCCTTGCCGGAGCAGGCCGCCAGGGCCAGCGCACAGCAGAACAGGGCAGCAACGGCGATCCGTCTCATGGTTTTCCCCCTCAACAAATAAAATCCGGACAGAGCTGCCGCCGCCGTCCGACGCATGATCCGCCGCAGTATGAAAGAATCCTTACCGAACGTCCAGTGAAAGTTTCGGGGTCAGGGCTTCACCACCCTCAGCAGATGCCCCTGCCGGGAAACGACCAGAACGGCACAGTCTGCCACGGAGGAGCACCCGTCAAAAGGGGGAGGGACTGTATTCCCTGCTTCCCCCTGGCTCGACCTGCGCCTCTGGTACCTGCGCCAGCCGAGGGAGCAGGCAGCCGACACCGCAACCCAGATGATCACGTGAACCAGCAGACCGTCGCCGCCCCAGAGCAGGGACCAGCCGCCGACCATGAGGGCCCCGAGACCGAACCAGACCATGGTGATGGAGGGAAACAGAAGCTCCACCCCGATCAGAACGAAACCGAAAACGATCCAGTACCACCATTCGCACGCCACCTGTCCACCCCCGCCCGCCGAATCAACCGCTGCACTCAAGTGCAGCGGCCCACGGGCTATCCAGCACGTTCCGTGCCGAGAGAGGACTGTTCTCCCCCGTCGTAGCGGGCGGCGTGGTAGGAGCTTCTCACGTAGGGGCCGCTCTCCACGTGGGCAAATCCCAGGGAGAGGGCCGCGGCGCGATATTTTTCGAAGCGTCCGGGGGGGATGAACTCCCGGACGGGATGGTGCCCCTTGCTGGGGGCAAGATACTGGCCGATGCTGAGGTAGGAGCAGCCCACCGACCGCAGGTCGGCCAGGACCGCCAGCACCTCCTCCTCGGTCTCACCGAGGCCGAGCATGAGCCCCGACTTCGTCCGGAGGGGGGGGGAGAGTTCCCGCAAGGTTCGAAGCACACGCAGAGAGCGGCCGTAGTCGGCCCCGGCCCGGATCTGGTAGAGGCGCGGCACCGTCTCCACGTTGTGGCCGATGATGTCCGGCGCCGCTGCCACGACCCGGGCGAGGCTCTCCCGGCAGCCGGCAAAATCGGGGATGAGGAGTTCCACTTTCGTGCTCGGGGCTGCGCTGCGGATGGCGGCGACGGTCTCGGCAAAGAGACCGGCGCCGCCGTCGGGAAGGTCGTCCCGGGTGGGACTGGTGATGACCACATGGGAGAGACCGAGACGGCGGACCGCCTCGGCCACCCGGGCCGGTTCACCGGGGTCGGGAGGGAGGGGCGTCTGTTTCGTCACGTTGCAGAAGGAGCAGAGGCGGGTGCAGGCGGCCCCCAGGATCAGGAAGGTCGCCTGCCGCTCCCGGAAGCACTCGGTGATGTTGGGACAGCGGGCCTCCCGGCAGACCGTGTGGAGGCGAAGCTCCCCCAGGAGCCCCTCCATGCCGGCATGGGCCGCCGGGTTGATCTTCTTCTGGAGCCACTGGGGCTTGCGGACGGTGGTCATGGCGTTTCTCCGTGCAGATTCCAGGCAGTCTTCCCATAGCGCTCAGCGCTAAGGCGGGCTGCGGTCGCCTCTTCCTCGGCCGTAAGGGAGGAAGGAAGGAGGTCGACGCCGAGGGTTACCCCAAAGGCAGCGGCAAGGCGCTCGCGAAGCCATGCCGGGGCAGCCGTCACCCCCAGCTGGGCAAGACTCGTGGCCCCATCCAGGAGCCCCGGCGGAGGATCCCGGAAAAAGGGGAGCGCCTCGGCCAGGGCACAGCGCAGCGGAATGGAGCCATGCTGGAAGATCACGTCCTTCAGCCGCCGCTGGGCATTGCCGCCGATCTTCCTCCCCCCGGCCACGATGTCGTACTCCTCCTTGCCGGCAAAGCAGAGGGGGGGCCGGCCTCCAAGACATTCTCCCGCCGACGGGGCATCCACGGCCCAGGAGGCCTCTAATCCGAGATCGCCGTAGAAGCGGAGCAGAAAGCCGGTGAGGACCCGGAACGATTCCTTGACGCCCCGGACGTCGGAAATATGGCGCGGGGCGCAGACGACGGCATAGGTGAGCTCGGCGGCATGGTAGATGACCCCGCCGCCGGTGATCCGCCGCACCACGGGGATGTCGGCGGCCGCGCACCGCTCCAGGTGGAGCGCCTCCTCGGCCCGCTGGAACCGCCCCACGGAAAAAGCCGGTGGCTCCCACCCGTAGAGGCGGAGCACCGGCTGAGATCGGTCAGGGTCGAAATGCTGGAGGAGCGCCTCGTCCACCGCCATGTTGGCGGGGCCGGCCAGGGGACCGGTGTCGACGAGGCGCCAGCGGGTCAGGTTTTCGGAACAGTCAGCAGCCAAAGTAGCAGACGTTCTGCTCCCGGGCCGCCTTGGTCTCGTCCAGGCGGGTGACCGGCATGGTCCGGGGCATCTCGGCAAAGGCGGCCGGGTCCGTCTCGGCCAGCTGCGCCGCCTCCCGCATGGCGGCGATGAAGGCGTCGAGGGTCTCCTTGCTCTCGGTCTCGGTGGGCTCGATCATGATGGCCTCCTTGACGATGAGGGGGAAGTAGACCGTGGGGGGGTGGCAGCCCCGGTCGATGAGGAACTTGGCGATGTCGATGGCATGGACGCCGTTTTTCACCTGCCGGGCCGCCGAGAAGACGCATTCGTGCATGCAGGTCTGGTCGTAGGGGAGGTCGTAGACGTCCTTCAGGCGATGCATCACGTAGTTGGCGTTCAGCACCGCCTGCTCGCTCACCTGGATGAGGCCGTCGCGGCCGAGCATGGTGATGTAGGCGAAGGCCTTGGCCATGACCCCGAAGTTGCCGAAGAAGCCGGCGGTGCGGCCGATGCTCCCGTGGGCCGGGGCGTCGACCCCGTAGCAGCCGTCGTCGTACTTGACGATCCGGGGAGAGGGGAGGAAGGGGACCAGCTGCTTCTTGACCCCCACGGGACCGCTGCCGGGGCCGCCCCCACCGTGGGGGGTGCCGAAGGTCTTGTGGAGGTTCACGTGGATCACATCGAACCCCACGTCGCCGGGGCGGACCTTGCCGAGGATGGCGTTCAGGTTGGCGCCGTCGTAGTACATGAGGGCGTCGTGGTCGTGGGCGATGTCGCAGACTTCCTTGATATGGGGGTTGAAGAGCCCCAGGGTGTTGGGGCAGGTCATCATGACCGCCGCCACCTCGTCGGTCATCACCTCCCGGAATTTGTCCAGATCCATGTCGCCGTAGGGGGCGGTCGGGACGGTGATGATCTCGTATCCCACCATGGCGGCGGAGGCCGGGTTGGTGCCGTGGGAGGAGTCCGGAACCACCACGTACTTCTTCCTGTTCCCCTTGGCGTTATGGTAGGCGGCAATGAGCATGATGCCGGTCATCTCCCCATGGGCGCCGGCCAGGGGCTGGGTGGTCACCTCGTCCATGCCGGTGATCTCGGCCAGGGCCGCCCCCAGCTCGTAGGCAAGCCCGAGACACCCCTGGCTGTAGGAGGCTCCATGGGGCAGGAGCGGCACCATGGGGTGGAAGGGGGCGAAGAGCCTGGCCGCCTCCTCCAGGGCCTTGGCGTTGTACTTCATGGTGCAGGAGCCCAGGGGGTAGAAGTTGGTGTCCACCGAGAAGTTGCGGCGGGAGAGATTCGTAAAGTGACGCACCAGGTCCAGCTCGCTCGCCTCGGGTAATGCCGCCGGTTCCTGCCGGCGGAGCGCCGCCGGGAGCTCCGGGGCGGCGGGTACGTCGCCGGCCGGGAGCCGCACTCCCCTCCGGCCGGGGACCGATTTTTCAAAAATCAGCTGCATAGGATAGCCTCCAGGTGCCGGCCCAGGGTGTCAATCTCCTCCCGGGTCCGCTTCTCGGTCACGGTCACCACCAGGCACCGCTCCATCTCCGGATAGTAGGGGCTCAGGGGAACGCCGGCGGCGATCCCCTTTTTGAGGAGGGCGACAACCACCTCCTCGGCGATCCTGGGGAGACAGAGGGTGAACTCGTTGAAGGTGACGCCGCCGTTCATCACCTCGACCCCGGCCAGACTGCCGAGGACCTTCTTCGCGTACTCCGCCTTGTCATGGTTGAGGCGCGCCAGCTCCGCGAACCCCTCCTTCCCCAGGGAAGAAAGGAAGATGAGGCCCCGCAGGGCGCAGAGGCTCTGGTTGCTGCAGATGTTGGAGGTGGCCTTGTGGCGCTTGATGTGCTGCTCCCGGGCCTGGAGGGTGAGGACGAAGCCCCGCTCCCCCTTTTTGTCCACGGTCTCGCCGATGATCCGCCCCGGCAGGTTGCGGATGTACTCCTTGCGGCCGGCGATGAAGCCGAAGGAGGGACCCCCGAAGGAGAGGGGATTGCCGAGACTCTGGCCGTCCCCCACCACGATGTCGGCCCCCATGGCGCCGGGGCTCTCCACGAGCCCCAGGGCCACCGGGTAGGCGGAGACCACCAGGAGCGCGCCGGCGGCGTGGGCGTCGGCGGCCAGCTTGCGGAAGTCGCTGACGCTCCCGAAGAAGTTGGGATTCTGGACCAGGACCGCGGCGGTGGCGTCGTCGATGGCGGCCCGGAGCCGCAGGTCGTCCTCCATGCCGAGTTTCGGCCCGATCTCCACCAGCTCCACGTCCAGGTTGGAGAGATAGGTCCGGACGATCTCCCGGTGGAAGGGGTTCACGGCCCCGTCGATGACGAGGCGGTTTCTCCCCGTGATCCGCAGCGCCATCATGGCCGCTTCGGCCAGGGCCGTGCCGCCGTCGTAAAGGGAGGCGTTGGCGACCTCCATGCCGGTCAGGCGGCAGATGGCGGTCTGGTACTCGAAGAGGGCCTGGAGGGTCCCCTGGGAGCATTCGGGCTGGTAGGGGGTGTAGGCGGTGTAGAACTCGGCCCGTCCGGCCAGGTGGTCCACCACGGCCGGGATCAGGTGGTCGTAGTATCCCCCCCCCACGAAGTGGGAAAGATGCTGGGCGTTCTTCCCGGCCAGGGACTGGAACCGGCGGAGCATCTCGAACTCGGACATCCCCTCCGGGAGATCGAAGGACCGGGCCCGCAGCCCCGGGGGGATCGGCCGGAACAGGTCGTCGATACTCGACGCGCCCATGGCCGCGAGCATTTCCCGCACCTCCTCCGGCGTATTGGGACAGTAGCCGGCGGTGCTCATCCGAGGCTCCTCACGTACTCGTCATACTGGTCGCGGGTCATGAGCTTCTGGAGCTCGGCCGGGTCGGCCATCTCGATCAGGGCCATCCAGCCGGCGTCCTCGGCCGCCTCGTTGACGATCTCGGGGCGCTCGTCAAGGGCTTCGTTCACCTGGGTCACCTTGCCGGAAACCGGGGCGTAGATGTCGCTGGCCGCCTTGACCGACTCGATGGCCGCCAGGACCTCGAACTGCTTCACGGTCTTCCCCACCTTGGGCAACTCCACGAAGGTCACATCCCCCAGCTGGTGGGCCGCATACTCGGTGATCCCCACCGAGGCGACCCCTTCCTTGACTTTGACCCACTCGTGCTCCTTGGTGAAATAGGTTTCCATGGATCCCTCCTTAAAATAAGAATTCAGAATTCAGAATTCAGGAGTCAGAATTCAGAATGAAAAGGCTTTTCTCCTGACTCCTGACTTCTGACTCCTGAATTCTGCCTGTTGATCTTATGAACGCAGCGACCCGCCCCGGTAGAAGGGGAGCTCCACCACCGTGGCCTCCATGCTTACCTTGTCGTGGCTGATGGTGAGGGGGGCGCCGAGGGTGGCCACATCCGGCCTCACGTACCCCATGCCGATGCCGCAGCCGAGCATGGGGGAAAAGACGCCGCTGGTGACGGTGCCGACCCGTTCCCCCTCGAAGTGGATTCCGTAGTCATGGCGAGGCGAGCGGCGTGAGGTGACGTCGAAGGCCACTTTCATCCGCGTGACCCCTTCGGCCCGCTGCTTCAGCAGTGCTTCCTTCCCCACGAACGCCTTGTCGAAGTTCACGAAGGCCTCCAGCCCCGCCTCGATGGGGGTGGTCGTCTCGTCTATGTCGCTCCCGTAGAGGCTGTACCCCATCTCCAGCCGCAGCACATCCCGGGCGCCGAGACCGGCGGGCCTCACCCGCCCGTCGGCCAGGAGCCGGTTCCAGAGCTCCACGCTCATCTCCGCCGGCAGAAAGATCTCGTACCCCAGCTCGCCGGTGTAGCCGGTGCGGCTCACGATGGCGTCAACGCCGAGAACCTTCGTCCGGATGAACCTGAAGTAGGGGATTGTTGCGATCTCCGGGCCGATGGCGCCGGAAAGCACCTCCCGGGAGAGGGGTCCCTGGAGGTCCAGCTTGCCGGTTTCCTTGGAGATGTCCCGGAACTCCCCGCCAGAGAGGCGGGCGGAGATGGCGGCGAAATCCTTGGGTGTGGTGGCGGCGTTCACCACCACCATGACCTCGTCCTCGGCCAGGCGGAAGACGATCAGGTCGTCGATGATGCCACCGTTTTCATTCAGGATAAAGCCATAGCGGGAACGCCCCACCGGGATAGACTTCACGGAGAAGGTGAAGACGTCTTCGAGCCCCGAGGCGACGATGTCTCCCTTGAAGTGGAACTCCCCCATGTGGCAGATGTCGAAGAGGGCCGCCTTCTCCCGGCACCACCGGTGCTCGGCGATGATCCCCTCGTACTGGATCGGCATGTTCCAGCCGCCGAAGGGGGCCATGAGGGCTTTCAGTTTCTCGTGTTCAGCGGAAAGGGGGGTGTTTTTGAGCTGTTCCATGAACGTGACCTCGTGAAGGAGGATGGGCGGGATAAGGGGCTAAACTGTAAGATACCCGGAAGAAATTGTAAACGGTTTTAACGGCAGTTCAAGGCTGGCTCAGATGGACCGGTAAGGGGGTATGGTGATCGTCCTGAAGTGGAATGACCGAACCAGCAGTTTCTTGTCAACGATTGCCTGCGTCAACTGGGGGAGCGTATCCTACAGGCTGTCCATTCCCCTCTGCTCGTTGATGGTCAGACCTGAAGGCGATTCCAGCGTCATGGTGTACACCATGTCCGATACAAAGCGCTTGAAAGATTCGTTCTCCACGAACTGCTTGTACGCTTCGGTATCATCCTTCAGCAGCGTCAACATGACGCGTGCCAATGCCTTGTCATGCTCCAAACGAGCAGTATTGGGGGTGTTTTGCTTGGCGTTCTGGTAGGCTTGATCGGCGGCCACTTTGGGTGCAATATCCTCCTGGATGCGTTTTGCCACTCGATCCACGTCCGTGAACAGGGTGCCGAACTGCTCGTTAAACGACTTGAGGATGTTGCTGAGCCGGTCGAGGTCCGGTTCGGACTTCCTGCCGCCTCCTCCGATAGGCACCGGATCGATCTCGGCATCCACATCGGCCAGGATGATCTTCATGGTCGCCTGCTTCTCCGTACGGTAGCTGTCCATGTCAATGGCTTCCAAAATACCCTTGGCGAGGTCATCCTCCTTTGGTGCGGGCAGCTTCGGTACCAGGAAAGTCAGGAAGATGGAGAGCTTCTCCCATTCCGCGTTGTTGTACAGCAGGATAGAGCCCAAAAAATCGTAGGTGCGCGTGAAGGCCTTACCCTTGCCCTTGAAGTCAACCTGTCCGTCCTCATTCAGCTCGGAAAGATAGACACCGACGCACTCGTCCAGCAGGGGATCGAGCCTATCCCGCTGTGCGCCGCCCAGATAGAGATTCACGAACTCCTCCACCAGCTCTGGCGTGTAGACCTGATAGTTGTCCAATGCCGTCTTCAGGTCATGCAGCTTGTTCGGGTCGGTCTCCTCGCTCAGTACCGTGGTGCGGTAGTAGTCCGAGAAAGCGGCCTGAATGGTATCGACGTCATTCATGAAGTCAAGGACGAACACGTCATGCTTCTGGGGGTGAGCACGGTTGAGCCGTGAAAGGGTCTGCACCGCCTTGATGCCCGACAATACCTTGTCCACGTACATGGTATGCAGTAACGGTTCGTCATAGCCGGTCTGGAATTTGTCGGCGCAGATCAGGATACGGTAAGGGTCCTCCTGGATCCTGTCGGCGATGTCGCCGCTGGGAAATCCGTTCAGGAATGCCTCGGTGACCGTCTGCCCCCGGTATTCATGCTCACCGGAGAAAGCGACGATGGCCTGGTAGGGGCTTTTCCGCTCCTGCAGATACTGCCGGATAGCGTAGAAGTACTGAATGGCCCGCTCGACCCCGCTGCACACCACCATGGCCCGCGCCTGACCGCCGATCTTGTTCCTGGCGATGACCTGCTCGTGGAAGTGATCCACCATGATCTCGGCCTTCAGCCTGATGGCGTGGTCGTGCTGCTCAACGTAGCGGCGTAATTTCTTGAGAGCCTTATTCTTATCGAACTCCGGATCGCCCTCTACCTTTGGAACCAGCTTGTAGTAGCTGTTGACCGGCGTATAGCTCTTGAGCACGTCCAGGATGAACCCCTCCTGGATCGCCTGCTTCATGGTGTAGCTGTGGAACGGTCGGTGCTTGACCTTCCCCTCCTCACCGGGGTACGCCTCGCCGAACATCTCCAGGGTCTTGTTCTTGGGGGTGGCGGTGAAGGCAAAGTAGCTGGCGTTGGTCAGCATCTTGCGGGCCGCCATCCGCTTCTCCAGGGCGTCGTTGATCTCGTCCTCCGGGTCGGTCAGGGCCGCGTTCAGCGCCCCCGAGGTCTTCCCCCCCTGGCTGGAGTGGGCCTCGTCGATGATGATGGCGAAGTTCCGGCCCCGGTGCTCGTCGCCGATCTCGTCGAGGATGAACGGAAATTTCTGCACCGTGCTGATGATGATCTTCTTGCCCCCCTCGATGAATTTCCGCAGGTCCCCCGAGTGCTCGGCGTGGCCCACGGTGGAGCCCACCTGCATGAATCCCTTGATGGTGTTTTTGATCTGGTCATCCAGGATGCGCCGATCGGTGATGACGATGACCGAGTCGAAGACGTCCTTGCCGTCCTTCCGCAGACCCACCAGCTGATGGGCCAGCCACGCGATGGAGTTGGACTTGCCGCTGCCGGCCGAGTGCTGAATCAGGTACCGCTGCCCTGTCCCATTCTCCACCGCGTCCGCCAGCAACCTTCGCACCACGTCCAGCTGATGGTAGCGCGGAAATAACTGCTTGCGGGTCTTCTTCCTGGTCTTGGGATTGACCTCTTCGACAATCTGGGCGTAGTTCTCGATGATATTGGTGACCCCTTGAGGGGTGAGGACGCTCTTCCAGAGGTAGTCGGTCTTCAGGCCGTTCGGGTTGGGCGGGTTGCCCGCCCCGTCGTTCCAGCCGAGATTGAAGGGGAGGAACCATGACCCCTTTCCCTTGAGTTCGGTGCACATCCGCACTTCGTTATCGTCAACGGCGAAATGCACGATGCAGCGGCCAAAGCCGAACAGCCGTTCCCGTGGGTCGCGGTCCCGGCGGTACTGCTCGATGGCATCTTCCACGGTCTGCTTGGTGAGGCTGTTCTTCAGTTCGAAGGTGGCAATGGGGAGCCCGTTGATGAACAGGACCAGGTCGAGCGCCCGGCGGCTCTCGTCGCGGCTGTAGCGGAGCTGGCGGGTAACGCTGAAACGGTTGGCGGCGTACAACTGGGCGGCCTTGTCGTTGCCGGGGGATGGAGTGCCGCAGAAGAGGTCGATGGCGTACTTCTCGTGCTTGAGGCCCTTACGGAGCAGGTCGATGACACCACGCTTGCCGCATTCCGCCTCCAGGCGGGCCAGGAACCGGCGGCGCACGGGTGTATCCTTCCCCAGCTCCAGTGCCTCGGCGAGCTCCGGCTGGGTTGCCGTGAGGAAGGCTTGCAGCATCTTCAGATCTGCGCAGTAATCGCGGTCGTAGTCGCGGCCATCGCCCAGCAGCCAGCCGGTGCCGCCGTAGGGGGTTGACGGAAACTGGATGCCCTCTCCCGGCAGGGACACAACGGATGCCCGGCCGGTCATGGCGGTACAGATCAGATCCTCCAGGCCCCGTTCGCTGGTGTCGGTGGTCATGCGGCCCCTTCGCCGGAAACGGGATTGATCCAGCCCTTGCGCTCAAGAACCTTGGCCGCCAGGGCGATCTGCCGCCGCGTGAACTGGCGCTTGCGGTCATTCCAGGCGTAGGTCTTCGCCACGATATCGTCCAGGGTATCGGCATGTTCGTTGGTTACAACCCAATGGACCGTGGACAGCAGCTCCAGGCCAAAGGGGGTCTCGAAGCCTTCAACCAGCTCGAACACTCTGTTCATGCGCGATACGGTGTCACTCTTATCTTTCAGGAAGGCGCGGGCATCGTCAAGGGCCCCCGGAACCAGCTCCAGCTGCTTGTCCGGGGCGTCTCCGCCGTCGGCGTAACCCGCCACCAGATGTCCCTCCACCGCCCTGAGCACATGCCGCAGGTTCTCCGCGTACGGACCATACGGCCCCTTGGTGTAGTTCAGCCGCAAAGGCTCCTGGGCAGCAGACAGGAAGTACATCAGCTTGTGCACCTCCAGCAGGGAGATAAAGGGGTCCAGCAGCCCGGAGAGATAGCGGTGCATCAGGCCCACCAGTGCAGCCCGCCCCGCCGTCATCTTCGGCGCATCGCTGGAGCTGTTCACCCGTTCGTCGGCGTGGGCGTCGCCCGGCTCGAAGATGACCACCTTCACGTTGTCGATCCCGCCCATTGCTGCTTCTATCCGGGGTCGAACCTTCGCCCAGTCCAGCCCTCCAAGGCCGCTCCCCAGCGGCGGAATAGCGATTGACCGGATTTGCCGTGCGCGGATCTCCTCCACTAAAGCTGCCAGCCCGGCGTCGACATCCTCCATCCGGCTCTTCCCTTTCCAGTGGCGCTTGGTCGGGAAGTTGACGATGTAGCGCGGGTTCGTCAGCCGCCCGGTATCGTAGATGAACATCCGTCCCGGCTGCACCTCGTTTCGCTTGCACGCCGCAGCATAGGCCTTGAAGTTGCCGGGGTACGCGTTCTTGAACTGCAGGGCAATCCCGCGCCCCATGATCCCGACGCAGTTCACGGTATTCACAATCGCCTCAACGTCTTCGGCCAGTATATTGCCCTTCTTGTACTCGATCATAGAAAGCCTCACAGCCCTAATAATACCACTCACGCCTGAGTTCCACACGGGGCTTGTGTCCCGCGCCCTCAAGGGCCGTGCAAACCCGCGCGTGTACCTGGTGCGACATCACGCCGATACGGGTGACCAGTTCCCACGGGAACCGCTGCTCGACCAGAAACTCGGCCTGCTTCCCCTCCTTGCATTGCTGCCAGTTGGTGGCCTGCACCGCTCCCCAGTCTATCTCGCCAAGCTGCGCAAGGCTACAGCGGTCCTCGAAATAATAGGCTCCGGCGTTGGACAATGTGAACGCCCAGCGCAGCCCTTCCGCTTCGGCCCAGTCCACGGCCTGTCGCAGGTCCGCCTCCAGGTGAACGATGGGGCTTTGCCCGCCGCGATAGTGCAGTTCAGGGTGGTTCGCCTGATAGATCAGGTACAGCATTATGGATCGGGGGCAGAAATAGAACGGCACGCAATCGCCGACGTGGAGCCCCGGATGGCTGGACAGGGTCAGCTCGTTAAGCCGCCGCTGCTTGATGCCGTTCATGCCGATCTTGGTACCAGGAGGATCACGGCGCACGATCTCCGCGTCGCACAAGAGCCCGCCGCCGGCGATGATCGAAGGAAGCCGATCAACATGGACGATATGGTAGATTTTCGGATGAGCCGGAACGGCCATTACGCCTCTCCCTCTGCATCGTCATCCATTTCATCAATTTCCGCACTATCATCTAAAACTTCATCAGAATCAAGCGATTCCGCCTCATCCGGCAGCCGTGCGGCCGCCTCCCGTACGTCCAGCTTGCCGGTCACCACGTCGGCGATCAGGCGGGTGCGGTATTCGCGAAGGAGGTCGATTTCGCGTTCTATACGATCAATCCCTTTGCTGATGGGTGCCAGCTCGGCGTCTATATAATCGATAATAGCCTGCTGCTCTACAGTCGATGGCAGGAGCATTCTCCATGACTTGATATGACCCTGTGAAAGCTTTGGCATGGTTCCACTGGAGCCACGCGCATCACGTTCAATTAAACTCCGACCATAACGTGAAAGTAGTTGATACATGAGAAACTTTGGAAGAAGGAGATGTCTCAATATGTGCAGACGGTAGATGAGATCGCAAGGTATTGTCCTTGAGCGAACTCCTTCCACTAGGCATACATCGCCAACACGATCGCGTGTATTCGATCGAGTAAGCAGGAAGTCTCCGTCTGCAAGCTCGATATCCTTTGGCACCATGGCCGTCCTCGATACAGGTTTGATAGCCAATGGATCAAAGATGCCGCGCTTGATAGAGGATAAGGTTAGTACAGCCCATTGGCCTTCTTCCAACTCGCCCTCGGCTGCTACAGGGCTCCACCCTTGTTCAATCTTTGTGAGGCACCTTCCAAGAAGTGGCATGTCCCAATGTTCTGGCACATCGTCCACCCCCTGAATTCCTGACGGTTTCAGTCGGACGTTCGGGTCAAGGCCACGGGTAACGGCCCGGTGAATGATGACCTGCTTCTGCTCATTCAGCAGCGCGATCACCTTTCGTTTGGCCTTGATGGTGCGATCGATGCGCCGGTTGACGTGGTCGAGAAAGTGGACGATGGCGGTCTGTTCGTCAGGAGGGGGAAGTGGGGTGTAAATCATCTTGAAGTGCTCCGGTCGGAGACTCCACATGTCTGAGGTTATCCCATAAGACCAGCGTTCTGCTTCTTTGGCAAAATTCGGAGTGCGGTACAGTTGATGAAAGTACCACGGACTGTTTTCACCACGGAGTCTCATAACGACGTATGCTGGGCTTATGATACCGCGATACTTTGATGCGCCTATCGCGCCCTGCCATGCTCGCATCTTGTTGTAGGCAATATCTCGGGGGCAGACGAGTTTATATGCTGACTTGTCCGTGTTTGAACTATCTTTTTTGGAGGAATTCTCCAACAGTGCTTTCTGTTGGATAACTCCTCTGTTGATTGTAACCGACAACATCTCTTCGTTTGGGTGATTCCGCTCCTTGACCTCCTCGAATATTGCACGGTTAGGCAATATATCCCAGTGGCCCGGCACATTACCTATCCATAGCTGCCCCGAATCCCGGTACTCCGGGTATGGCTTCAGATCGCGCATTTCACAGTCCTTCAAAGTAGGTCTTGATCCTGAGTGCCATCAACTTGCGCCGCTGAGAGAGGAAGTCTTCAAATGTCGGTATGGTGCCGTTCAGCATGCCGTCCGGGATGCAGTTCATGGCGAGGTTCTCGACCATCTCTGCACGGTCGGTGATACCGCCATACTTCTTTGCCCCGCCGTTGCACTGGTCGGCCATCTCCTTGAAGTAGACCTCGGGGGCCTTATCGCCGATGGCGATGTTGATCTCGCTCTGGGCCAGCACAAAGTTGGCGATCTGGTTGTAGCGACCCCGCTGCAATCCCTGTTTCTTGAGATGGTTGCGGGGATAGACATGGTGGACATCGCAGCGGTTCAGGAGCAGGTCGCGACAGGTGATGTCGCGGGAAAGGAAGCCCCGATCCCCCAGCTTGACCTGGGCAGCCTGGTACACGGCGAAGTACGGGCTGGATGACGATGACGTGTCCATCTGTTGCGGGAGCAGGGTGGTCCAGAAGGTCTGCGGCAGCTCGGCATTGATAACCGCGTTCGCATAGGCCACCAGTCCTTGGGCCTTGATCTGCCGGATGTCGTAGTCGAATGAGGTCTCCGGGTTGCCGGAATACCTCCCCCGCAATAGGGACATGACGTACCAGCGCCGTACAAGCTGCTCCAGGTCCGCAGCCGGCACGTTGTCGGCCCGCCCCCGGAGGTAGAGGATATAGGCAAAGTTGACGGCGTTCTGGCCGCCGATCAGGCTGTTAGTGATGAAGCCCGCCGACCGCAGAATCATGGTGATGCGATCGAAGTGAGTCTTGTTGATGAAGCTGTGCACGCCGCGCTTGAGGGATGCGAAGGACTCCTCGGCGATGGTGGCCTCATACTGCTTGGTCTCGAAATTCCTGCCGGAGAGCAGCGCCACCAGGTCCTGCAGCTTGCCACGACCGAACTCCGACGTAAAGGCCACGCGGAGCATGTCGGTGTAGGAAGGGTCGTAGAGATCGTCGTTGACGTCCTTCAACCAGCTCATCTTCGGGAAGAACTCGGAGGCGGCGAACTTCGGGTCGTGGTGCTTGATCTTGGAAAAGAACTCGGGGGCGACGGCCAAGTGGCAGAAGTAGTCTATGGCCTTGCGGAGCTCATTGCCGCCGTAGGTTTCGTTGGCGGCAATCTTGGACATGGCGAAGTCCGCTTGGCTGAGGGACTTGCCGGCGGAGTTGACGCGGATAAAGATCTCGGTGACGGTTTCGATGTCCAGGTCTTCCGCCAGGTCGATGATGCCGACGTGGTTGTTGATGATCTTCCGCAGTTTCTCCAGGGTGCTGAATATCGTGTCCTCGTCTACGTCGCCGTTCGCCGCCTTGTAGTCGCGGGTGATCTGAAGGAGCTTGGCGCTGGGGGAGAAGAGGTCGGAGATGTCGGTGATCCAGGCACTATCCTTCTGGATGGCGGGGTTGGACACCTCGAACTTTTCCTCCTGTGGGTGAAAGGCAATCCGGATGCGGACCGTTTCGTAGTCCTTGTTGATGACCTCCTGGCCCAGCAGGGCGGCCATGAGTGCTGTTACGCGCTGCTGGCCGTCGATCAGGATCCTCTTGCCCGAGGATGACGTCCCGTCCTTGAGCTTGACCGAAGGGTTGCGCCAGGCGATGAGGTAGCCGACAGGATACCCCTGATAGAGTGAGTCCATCAGGTTGCGGACTTGAGTCGCTTCCCATACAAACGGTCGCTGAATCTCGGGGATGGCGATTTCACCTGACTTGACCCAGGTGAGTAGAGTTTCTATTGGATGGGGTGTTACGGAGTATCGTTGTGTCGACATACGGCTAGTTGTCCCCTTTCAATAAATCATCCAAAAGCCCTTCCGCTTCCTTCTCCACAGCCAGAATATCGGCCCGGATCTCCTCCAGGGTCCGCAGGGGCTGCGGCTTGTAGAAGTGCCGGGTGAAGCTGATTTCGTAGCCGATTTTGGTCTTGGACTCGTCGAGCCAGGCATCCGGCGTGTACGGCAGCACCTCCCGGCGGATGAACGCCTCGATGCCCCCCTCTTCCAGCAGCGGTACCTGTTCGGTGTCGCGGAGGTCGGTATCCGGTTCATACTCCACCACGCACTCCTTGCCGTCGATGGTGACGGGATAGAGGCCATGCAGCGGGTCCGGCTTGGCCTTGCCGGGCTTGTGCACCTTGGCGATGACCGGCGGCGCCGTCTCCACCCGCCAACTGGCCGCCTTCAGGATCAGTTTCAGCTCGGCGGCGGCCAGCTTGCGCCCGAGCTTCCTCAACGCGACATCGACTTCATCGCGGAAACGGTTGTGGTCGTCGTACAGGTCGCCGCCGATCAGCTCCCGCAGTACCGTCGCGGTCTCCACCAGCCGGGCGTCCCGCGCCCAGGTTCCCGAGTCCAGCAGTTTCTTCTTTTTCTTCTCCGACAGCCCCTTGCGAGGGGCCTCATCCTCGTCCCCCTCCTCGTCGCCCGCGCCCCACTCGGCCAGGCGCCTGGCCAGCTCCTTCTCGACGCTGCCGAAGTTGTCGAACAGGGCGTCACCGAACTCCTCGTAGAGCTGGGCACGGATTTCCTCATCTCCGGACGCAAAGCGCAGCGACTCGATGGCCGGGAGGGTCAGTTGGCTGTGCAGGCGCAGCGGGCGCTCCACCGTGACCTTCCAGTAGCCGAAGGCCTCATTGGGGAAGATCTTCGACTGCTCCGACTCGGTGAAGCCCAGGTAGGTATCGCAAATCCGCTGAATGTCCTCCTCGGACAGTTCGCAGTTCTTCTTCCCCAGGTTCTTGCGCAGCGGCTTGAACCACCCGCTGGCGTCGATCAGCTGCACCTTACCCTTGCGGTGGTCCGGCTTGCGGTTGGAGAGGACCCAGATATAAGTGGCGATGCCGGTGTTGTAGAACAGGTTGAGCGGCAGGGCGACGATGGCTTCCAGCCAGTCGTTCTCGATGATCCAGCGGCGGATGTTGCTCTCCCCCTGGCCCGCGTCGCCGGTGAAGAGCGACGAGCCGTTGTGGACCTCGGCGATGCGGCTGCCCAGCTTTGACGTGTGGTTCATCTTGGCGACCATGTTGGCCAGAAACATCATCTGGCCGTCGCTGGAACGGGTTATCAGTGAGTATTCAGGATCGCCGGCATGGGTGATCCTGAAGCGGGAGTCGCGGATGCCGTCCTTGCCCCCCATGGCGTCCAGGTCCTTCTTCCAGCTCTTGCCGTAGGGAGGGTTGGAGAGCATGAAGTCGAACTCTTTGGCCGGGAAGGCGTCGTGGGCCAGGGTGGACCACTCGGCCCCGCCGACGATGTGATCGGCGTTCTCCCCCTCACCCTTCATGAGCATGTCGGCCTTGCAGATGGCGTAGGTCTCCGGGTTGATCTCCTGGCCGAACAGGTAGGTCTTCACCTGTCTGCCGGCGGCAGCGGTCAGCTCCTGCAACGTCTCTTCGGCCAGGGTCAGCATGCCGCCGGTGCCGCAGGCCCCGTCATAGAGCTGGTACGATCCTGACTGTATCTGATCGGCAATCGGCAGAAAGATCAGCTTTGCCATCAGCTTGACCGCATCGCGGGGAGTCCAGTGTTCTCCGGCCTCCTCGTTGTTCTCCTCGTTGAACTTGCGGACCAGTTCCTCGAATACGGTGCCCATGGAATGGTTGTCCATGGCCGGGAGGCGGACGGAGCCGTCGCTGTTCAGCACCGGGTTGGGGCTCAGATTGATGTCGGGATCGAGGAACTTCTCGATGAGAGTGCCGAGGGCGTCGGCCTTGGAGAGGGTTGGGATCTGGTTGCGGAACTTGAAGTTTTCCAGGATGTCCTGGACGTTCTGGGAAAAGCCGTCCAGGTAATCCTCGAAGTCCTGGCGGAGCTGCTGCTGGCTGCCGCGCGAGCGGAGATCCCGCAGCGTGAACTGGGAGGTGTTGTAGAACGCCTGCCCGGCGGCATCGCACAGGGCGGCTTTCTGTTCGGTGATGCCCGCATCGTCCAGCATCTTCTTGGTGTCCAGCACCGCTTGCTTGGTCGGCTCCAGAACGGCGTCGAGACGGCGGAGGACACACATCGGCAGGATGACATCGGGGTATTTGCCCCGTTTGAAGAGGTCGCGGAGCACATCATCGGCGATCCCCCAGATGAATGAGACAATCTTGTTGTGGGTAGCTTGATCCATTACTTGCCTTTCCGTTCGCGAAGCAACGTATAGAGAGTTGACCTGGAGATCTTCCCTATTTCCTCTCACCCGTCATATGAGTATGTCAAGAAAAGTCTGGCTTCGGCGGCCCCTCCCTACTCCACCTCCAACTCCTTCACCCGCAGTTCCTCGCCGGCTACCACCCGCACGCCGTAGGCGCCGCAGGCGGGGCAGGGGTCGAAGTAGCCGCGGACCGGGAACTCCTTCCCGCAGGCGGCGCACTCTCCCCGCCCCGGCACCCGCTCGATGACGAGCCGGGCCCCCTCCAGGAGCGTCTCCCGCGTGCAGGCCTCGAAGCAGAACTCCACCGCCTCGGCCACCACGCCGGAGAGGTCGCCGATCTCCAGCGTCACCGACAGGACCCGCCGCCCCCCGGCGCTCTTCTCGCATATCTCCACCACGCTCTGGGTTATGGACATCTCGTGCATGGGCATCTCCTTGAGAACCGCTTGAGTAAGAAGCGTCATGATAGCAGAGTATCCCCCCCGACGGGAAGGGCGGGATATCCGTCCTTGTCTCCCCCGGTGCCGGTGATGTATACTTTCGCGGCATTTCATGCAGTTTCCCCCGAGGTTGCCCATGACCCTCAACACCCGGCTGGTTACGATAATGCTGTCGCTGCTGGTCATCGCCATCCTCACCCTTTTCTTCCTGAACCAGTACAGCCAGAACGATCTGGTGCAGGAGATGCAGGAAAGCTCCACGGTGGTCACCAAGGCCCTCCAGATGAGCATCGAGGACCTGACCTCCGAGTACGAGCCCGACCGGGAGCGCCTCGACGCGTACATGAAGGAGGCCCGGCAAAGGGGGGTTAAGGAGATCACCATCATCAGCAACGAGGGGGAGATCATCGACTCCTCGGATCCGGCCAAGATTGGCAAAAAGCGCGAGATCAAAAAGCTCGAAACGGGGCTCAGGGCCTCTCCCGGCTCCAAGTCCGAACGGGGATCGTCGCGGGCCTACGACCTGGTCGTCCCGGTCATCGTCGGCGACGAACAGCTGGGCTACGTTCAGATCGACCTCCTCCTGGACAACATCCGCACCATCCAGCACGACAACTTCATCAACCGGGTGGTGGCCACCTCCATGGTCTTTCTTCTGGGCATCATCCTCACCATCATTCTTGCCAGAGGGTATACCGCGCCCATCAACCACCTGGCGGAGGGGGTCCGACGGGTGGCGGACGGGGATCTGTCGGTGACCTTTCCGGTGAAATCGGGGGACGAAATCGGCGAACTGGCCAAAAACTGCAACGAGATGGTGGAAAAGCTCCGGGAGCGGGAAATCCTCGAAAAGCGCCTCTACGAGGCGGAACACCTCTCCCGGGTGGGGCAGCTGGCCTCGGGGATCGCCCATGAGATCAGAAATCCCCTCAACTACATCAGCCTCGCCATCGACCACCTGAAGAGCGAGTTCGCTGCGGCCTGCCCGGAAAAGACGGAGCGGTTCGTCCCCCTGGCCGACAAGATCAAGGAGGAGGTGCGGCGGGCCAACTATATGGTGGTCAACTTCATGAACTTCGGCCGCCCGCTGAAATTGAGGCTAACGGACCTCTCCTACCCGGAGCTTGTCGGGAAGGCCCTGCCGCTGCTGCAGGAAAAGCTCACGGAGCAGGGGGTGACGGTCCGGACCGCAATCCCCGCCGATCTCCCCCCCCTGCGGGCCGACGGGGAGATGCTCCGCAACTGCATCTTCAACTTCGTCACCAACGCCGCCCAGGCCATGCCCAACGGCGGCACCGTCACCCTCGGGGCGGCCTACGACCGGGAAACAAACCGTTTTCTCCTCACCTTCAGCGATGAAGGGTGCGGTATCCGGGAGGAGGACCTGCCAAAAATCTTCCAGCCCTGGTACACTACCCGCGAGGCCGGCATCGGCCTGGGCCTCGCCATCACCGAACGGATCGTCCGGGAGCACGGCGGGGAAATCCGGGTTACGAGCGCCGCCGGCACGGGGACGACGTTCACGGTGCTTCTCCCCGGAGGGGAGAAGCCGGGACCGGGGACCGGGGACCAGGGACCGGGAAAAGACTAGAACCAAATCGACAGGGATCTGCGGGGGAAAAGGCGTTCGGGGCAAATCAGGTTTTGATTTTTCTGGTCCCCGATCCCTGGTCCCCGATCCCCGTTTCCAAAGGAGACCAATGACCGGCACCATTCTCATAGTAGACGACGAGCGGGGACAGCGGGAGATTCTCCAGACAATCCTCGAAGGGGAAGGATACCGCGTGGCAGCGGCCCCCGGGGGGCGGGAGGCCCTGAAACTGCTCGAAACGAGCGAATTCGACCTGATCCTCACGGACCTGAAGATGCAGGGGATGTCGGGGATGGAGCTCCTGGAGCGGGTCCTGGAGGCCGACCCCCTCCAGTGCGCCATCATGATGACCGCCCACGGCACCGTCGACTCGGCGGTGGAGGCCATGAAGAAGGGGGCCTTCGATTACCTGGAAAAGCCCCTGGAGCGGGACAATCTCCTCCTCACCCTGCGCCGGGCCTTCGAGCGGGTGAATCTCCTGCGGGAAAACCGGGTCCTCCAGAAGCGGCTCAGGGAAACGAGCAGCATTCCCGACATCATCGGCGAGCACCCGAAGATGAGGGAGGTGTTCCGGATCATCACCAAGATCGCCCCCACCGCCTCCACGGTCCTCATCCAGGGCGAGTCGGGGACCGGCAAGGAGCTGGTGGCCAAGGCGATCCATGACGGGAGCCCCCGGAAGGAGAAGCCCTTCTTCGCCATCAACTGCGCCGCCATTCCCGAGAGCCTCATGGAGAGCGAGCTCTTCGGCCACGAGAAGGGGGCCTTCACCGGCGCCAGCTCCCGGGAGCTGGGGATCTTCGAGGCGGCCGACGGGGGGACGGTCTTTCTGGACGAGATCGGCGAGATGAGCGTGGCGATGCAGGCGAAGCTCCTGCGGGCCATCCAGTCCAAGGAAATCCGCCGGGTGGGGGGGAAGATGAACATCCCCGTGGACGTGCGGATCATCTCCGCCACCAATCGGGACCTGGAGACGGAGATCAGGCGGGGGGGCTTCCGGGAGGACCTCTTCTACCGCCTGAACGTGATCCGGATCACCCTCCCGCCGCTGCGGGAGCGGGGGAGCGACATCGCGGCCCTGGCCGACTTCTTCGTGAAAAAATACGGCGCCCAGGGGGGAAGCACCGTCAGGGGAATCGCCAAGCCGGCCCTGAAGCTCATCATGGACTACAGCTGGCCCGGCAACGTCCGGCAGCTGGAATCGGTCATCGAGCGGGGGGTGCTCATGGCGGAGAGCGACCTGATCCAGCCCGAGGATCTCCCGGCCGAAATCACCGAGGGGCACTCCCGGGCCGGGTGGGTCCCCTTCGAACTCCCCCCCGAGGGAATCCAGTTCGACGAACTGGAGCGAAACCTCATCATCAAGGCCATGGAACGGGCCGACTGGGTCATCGCCAAGGCGGCGCCGCTTCTCGGCATGAGCTACAAGACCCTCCAGTACCGGCTGGAGAAATTCGGGATAAGCAGGGACCGGCAATAACTGCGTCAATCGTTGCAACAAACCACTTTCGGGGCAGTCGACGATGGTCGGGGGAACCAAGCGCAGGCAGCAAGGTTTCCCCGGTCCCCGGTCCCTGGTCCCCGATCCCGGAGGTTATTCCATGGACTTCACCAAGAAAATGCACCGCTTCACCGTCGTCCCGTCCCTGACCGGCGAACTGGCCAGGCTCCAGACCATTGCCTACAACCTCTGGTGGACCTGGGAGCCGGAGGCGGTGGAGCTTTTCAAGCGGCTCGACATCGACCTCTGGCAGCAGACCCGCCACAACCCGGTGGAGATGCTCGGCATCCTCCAGCAGACCACCCTCGACAAGCTCACCGCCGACGAGGGGTTCATGTCCCAGCTGAAGCGGGTCGATGAGAAGTTCCGGGAATACCTCTCGGCCAAGACCTGGTTCGAGCGGACCTGCAACGGCGGCAGCCCCATGAGCGTCGCCTACTTCTCTATGGAGTTCGGCATCCACGAGTCGCTCCCCACCTATTCGGGAGGACTCGGAATCCTCTCCGGCGACCACCTCAAGTCGGCCAGCGACCTGGGGATACCGCTCGTGGGAGTCGGGCTCCTCTACCGACAGGGATATTTCCGCCAGTACCTGAACATCGAGGGATGGCAACAGGAGCTCTACCCGGAAAACGACTTCTACAACCTCCCCCTGAAGCTGGAACGGGACGACTCCGGCGCTCCCCTGGCCGTGGAGCTCGACTTCCCCGGCCGCAAGGTGACGGCCCACATCTGGCGGGTGCAGGTGGGACGGGTCCCCCTCTACCTCCTGGACACGAACCTGGAGGAGAACGCCCCCGAGGACCGGGAGATCACGGCCCAGCTCTACGGCGGCGACCTGGAGATGCGGATCCGGCAGGAGATCCTCCTGGGGATCGGCGGCATCCGGGCCCTCCACCTCCTCGGCATCACCCCCAACGTCTGCCACATGAACGAGGGACACGCGGCGTTCCTGGCCCTGGAACGGACCCGCCTCCTCATGGAGGAGCACGGCATCCGGTTCGCCGAGGCCATGGAGGGGGTGCGGGCCGGCAACGTCTTCACCACCCACACCCCGGTGGATGCCGGCATCGACCACTTTCCCCCCGATCTCCTGGAGAAGTACCTGGGGCGCTACTACCGCTTCCTGGGTCTCTCCCGGGACGAATTCCTCGCCCTGGGGCGGATCAACCCGAAGAACTCCCACGAATCGTTCTGCATGGCGGTGCTGGCCCTGAAGCTGGCCGACCACGCCAACGGGGTCTCCCAGCTCCACGGCGAGGTGTCGCGGCTCATGTGGAAGGACCTCTGGCCCGAGCTTCCCCACGAGCATATCCCCATTTCCTCGGTCACCAACGGGGTCCACACCAAGACCTGGCTCTCCACCGAGATGGCGGGGCTCCTCACCCGGTATCTGGGGAACCGCTGGCGGGAGGACCCCACCGACCCCCTCCTCTGGAAGCGAGTGGCCCACATCCCCGAATCGGAGCTCTGGCGGACCCACGAGCGGTGCCGGGAGCGGCTCGTCCTCTTTGCCCGCCGCCGCCTGAAGGACCACCTGAAGCAGGTGGGGGCCACCGCCAAAGAGATCGCCCAGGCCGACGAGGTCCTGGACCCGGAGGCCCTCACCATCGGCTTTGCCCGCCGCTTCGCCACCTACAAGCGGGGCACTCTCCTCTTCCGGGACCTGGCCCGCCTGGAGAAAATCCTCGCCAGCACCGACCGGCCGGTGCAGATCATCTTCGCCGGCAAGGCCCACCCCCACGACACCGAGGGGAAGGAGCTGATCCGGGAGATCTTCCAGCACTCCCTGGACAGCCGGTTCCGGGGGCGGATCGTCTTCATCGAGGACTACGACATGGCCGTGGCCCGGCACCTGGTCCAGGGGGTCGACGTCTGGCTCAACACCCCCCGGCGTCCCCTGGAGGCCAGCGGCACCAGCGGCATGAAGGTGGCCTTCAACGGCGGCCTCAACATGAGCATCCTGGACGGCTGGTGGCCCGAGGGGTACCAGGGTAACAACGGCTGGGCCATCGGCAAGGGGGAGGTCTACGAGGATCTCGATTACCAGAACGAGGTGGAGGGGCGGGCCATCTACGACCTGCTGGAGAAGGAGGTGGTCCCCCTCTTCTACGACCGGGGCCCCGACGGCATCCCCCGGGGCTGGCTGGCCTTCATGAAGGCGAGTCTCCAGACCCTCTGCCCCATCTTCAGCACCGAGCGGATGGTGCAGGAGTACACCCGCACCATGTACCGCCCCTCCTTCGCCCACTGGGAAAGGCTCTCGGCGGACGGCCTGGCCCTGGCGGTGGACCTTGCCCGCTGGAAGGGGGATATCCGCCACGCCTGGCACCAGGTAAGGATAGCGGACATCGAAGCCGAGATCCCCGCCGAAGTCCCCCTGGGAACCATGATCCCGGTGACGGCGCGAATCCACCTGGGCGACCTCCCCCCCGACCAGCTTGCCGCGGACCTCTACTGCGGGGTCCTGGACTCCCGGGGGAACATCGTCGGCGGCGAACTGGTCCCCCTTGAGTGGGTGGAAGCGGCCGAGGGAGGCGTCCACCGCTTCCGGGGCGAGATCGAGAGCCGCTTCTGCGGCCGGCACGGCTTCATGGTGCGGGTGATGCCCCGGCATCCGAAGCTGGGTCCGGTCTACGAACAGGGAACCGTTATCTGGGGGTAACGGCCGGGACCGGGGACCGGGAAAGCCTGTGAAAGAGCCTCCCGACACCTGGTCACATCCTCAAGTTTTGCCGGTTTTCGCCGATACATATGACATGATCATCACCCAGGACATAGCCCGGATTGCCCAGGCCCTCCTCAAGGACACCACCGGTTCCCTCGTGGAGGCCACCTGGCAGTCCCTCACCCCCCTTCATCTCACGCCGGGGCAGATGGTCCGCGGCGAGGTCATGGCCAATCTCGCCAACAGCCGCTACCTGGTGAGAATCGCCAACGAGCTCCTCCACATGGAGCTCCCCCTCAATCTTCAGCCGGGACAGGCGGTGGAGCTCACCTACGTCACCGACGAGCCCCGCCTCCTCTTCGCCCTGTCGAAATCGGCCAACTCCGCGACCCCGGTCCAGATCAGCGACACCGGGCGCTGGCTCAACACCCTGGCCCAGGGGACCGGCGACGCCCCGGCGGCGAGCCCCCTCCCCCGGCCGTCCCTCGTGATCCCCGCCCCCCCCCGGGACCCGGCCCACCTGGCCGAGGGGCTCAGGAACGTCCTCACCCGGAGCGGGGTCTTCTACGAATCCCATCTCTCCCAGTGGGTACGGGGGGAGCGCCCCCTGGCCGATCTCCTGCGGGAACCCCAGGGACGGCTCTCGCCCCTGGCCGGCCGGCTCCCGGCCGAAGGGAGCGGCACCCCGCCGGCGCCCCACGGCGTTCAGGGGGCCCAGGCCTCCGGACCCCAGCCCCCGCCGGCAGCGGCACCGGCGCCCCCCGCCGCGGCGGCCGACGGGGCACCGTCGATGGAGAGCAGCGCCTCCCCCTCCTCACGCCCCCCTGTGCCGGGGGGACCTCCGGCCGGGCAGGGAACTGACGCCGCGGCCGACACGGCATCCCGCCGGGGGGAAATGCCCCCCGACACCCCGGTCGCCGGCGATCCGAAAGGGGGCCAGGCAACCGGCGCGGAATCCCGGGCTCCCGTTCCCCAAACGGCCGTCTCCCCCCAGAACACCCCCCCGGCTTCGGGCCGGCCGGCTGAATCACCGCCGCCATCACCGGCACCGCCGCAGCAGACGGGCGCGGCTCCATCCCCCCCGGACGCCGGCACCGTCGCGGCGCCCCCCGCCCCATCCCGGGACGGAGCGGCACCGGCCGGCGCCCCCCCCTTCAGGCCCGCCGGAGAGGCATCCGCGCACCAGCCGGCAGCGGCGGCTCCCCAGCAGGGTCACGCCCCCCAGCCGCGGGAGACCGTTGCCCCGGGGCCGGCCGAAGACGGGCGCCACAGCCCAGCAGCAATGCCTGACCCCCGCGCGGCGGCGCCGAACCAGCCCCAGCCGCCTCCGCGGGACGGTGTGCCCCCTCCGCCTCCCGGAAAGAACCCCGCACCTCCTCCGGTGCCCGGTCCTCCGGACGGCGGCCGGCGGACAGCCATTCTCGGCGACATCGCACCGCCCGACCGGGGAGGAGCGGGACGTCCGGCGGCGCCCCCCCCGCCGGCGGGGGTCGACCCCCAGACCATCCCCATCATCAAGGAGCAGCTCGCCACCCTCACCACCGGCGTCTTCACCTGGTTCGGCCAGGCGTGGCCCGGCCAGGAGATGGAGTGGCAGGTGGAGGAGCGGGAGGCAGAGGGGGGAAAGGGGGAACGGGGCTGGCAGACGGAGGTGGCCGTGGAGCTTCCCACCCTGGGGGGGATCCGGGCAACCCTGCGCTCGGGGAAGGAGGGGATCGCCGTCATGCTCGCGGCGGAAGACGGGCGGACGGCGGAAATTCTTGCGTCGGGCCAGGGCGGGCTTGAGGAGCGGTTCGGCGCCGCGGGGCTGCGGCTCGGCGGTTTTACGGTGCGAAATGGGACCCAGTGAGCGGGAAAAAAAGGCGGTGGCCCTCTCCTACCGGGAGGGGCAGTACGCCCCCCAGGTGGTGGCCAAGGGGCACGGGGTGACCGCCGAGGCCATCATCGCCTGCGCCCGGGAGGCCGGGGTCTTCGTCCACGAGTCTCCGGCCCTCGTGAGCCAGCTCATGCAGGTGGACATTGACCACTACATCCCCCCGGAACTCTACCGGGCGGTGGCGGAACTCCTGGCCTGGCTCTACTGGCTGGAGCAGGAGGAGGGAACCGGCAGAAAACCGTGACCCGGCGGTCAAGGGGCTTCGGGGTGTTTGGTGTTGCCCGGCAGGGGAAAAGCCGCTATGCTTTCTGGCCGCTGCCAACCAATCACCGACAGAAAGACCGCTCCATGGGCCGGATATCGCTCATCTTCCTCATACTCGGCACAATGCTTCTTGCCGGCTGCACCACCATGGTCCGCCGCGACCAGCTCCCTCCCCCCCTCACCGACGACAGCTTCGGCGACCCGGTGAAGGTGGTGTCCATTCCGTTGCCGGTCATCGCCACGAGCCCCAACGAGGGGATCATTCTCGGGGGGCTGACCGCCTTCCTCCTCCATAACGCCCGGGACGAGGTGAACACCCTCATCGCCCCCCAGGTGAACTTCAACGAGAACTTCGGCACCACCTTCTCCCTCTACGGCGCCTTCTTTCCGCTGCCGGCCCGCAACTGGGAATTCAACCTCTCCAAATCCAGCAACGTCAACGAAGACTATGAGGTAAAGTTCAGGGACAAGACCCTCATGGACGGGAAGCTGGAGACCACCGCCTTCCTCTACCGGTTCTCCGACGGCTCGGCCCGCTTCTTCGGCTTCCAGTCCGACAGCCGGAAAGAAGACGAGACCAACTACGCCGACCGGGAGTACGGCTTCACCCTCGGGGTCGGCTACGACATCGCCCCGAACCTCCAGCTGGTTCTGGGGGAAAGGTTTCGCAGGATGTCCATGGGGAGGGGGGCCGTCACGAAGCTCCCCTTCATACGGCAGCGATTCAGCGACAGCCAGGTACCTGGGATCGGCGGGTTCACCGCCCACGCCCAGAAGCTCTCCCTCATCTACAGCACCCTCGACGCCCGGGACATGCCCACCCGGGGGCTCTACGCCAAGGCCTCCGTGGAGGGGAGCGCGGAACTGCTCGGCAGCGACGTGGGGTACCGGCACTACGAGGTGGAACTCAAGGGGTACTTTCCCGTGGAAGAAGCCCGTTTCATCACCGTGGCCCGGGTGGCCTACAACCAGACCCTGGGGAGCAAGGTACCGTTTCTGGAGCGGAGCATCCTGGGGGGTGAGACGACGCTGCGGGGGTACGGCAGAAACCGCTTCATCGACTCCAGCTACCTCCTCTGCAACCTGGAGGAACGGATCAGGCTCTTCCGCTGGAGCGTCTTCGACGTGACCACCGACTGGGAGGTGGCCCCCTTCCTCGACCTGGGGGCGGTCATGGAGTCCCTGGACCGGGCAGAGGGGAAGAGCTTCGAGTTCAACCCCGGCATCGGCTTCCGGGCCGTGGTCCGCCCCAACATCGTGGGGCGGGTCGACATCGGCGTCGGCAACGAAGGGCCGGCGGTCTTCGTGGGGCTGGGGTATCCGTTCTAGTCCCTTTCCCGGCTCCAAAGAGCAGATCCCTGCCGTGTTCCCCGCCTAGCCAGCTCGGCATCGACGGCATCCAGTACCTCCCCCTTCCGCAGGGACCAGAGGGGGGCCACCAGGTGGTCGGCGGGGGCATCCCCCACGAGGCGGTGGATGACGATGGAGGGGTCGAGCCGCTCCAGGAAATCACAGACTAGCCCCACGTAGGCGTCCCGCTCCAGGCACCGCACCTCGCCCCGCCGGTGCATCTCCTCCAATGGCGTCCCCTTCATGACGTGAAGCTGGTGGATCTTCACCCCTTCCACGCCGAGGTCGTTCAGGATCCCGGCCGTGAAGAGCATCTCCTCCCGGGACTCCCCGGGCAACCCCAAGATCACATGGGCGCAGACCCGGATCCCCTGCTCCCTGCTCCGGACCACGGCGTCGGCAAAGGCAGCGAAGTCGTGCCCCCGCTTGAGGAGGACGAGGGTCCGGTCCAGGGGGGACTGGAGCCCCAGCTCCAGCCAGAAGTAGGTGCTCCGGGCATAGCCGGCCAGAAGATCGAGGACATCGGGGGGAAGGCAGTCGGGGCGGGTGCCGATGATGAGGCCGACCACGTCGGGGACGGCCAGGGCCTCGTCGTAGAGGGTCCGCAGTTGTTCAACGGGGGCGTAGGTGTTGGAATAGGGCTGAAAGTAGGCGAGAAACTTCGCGGCTCCGTAGCGGCGAGCGAGAAATTCCCTCCCGTGGAGGAGCTGGCGGGTGACGGAGAGCTCCGGCCTGATGCCGAAGGAGCCGGAACCCTTGCCACCGCAGAAGATGCAGCCGCCGGTACCGGCGGTGCCGTCCCGGTTGGGGCAGCTGAAGCCGGCATCAACGGAGATCCGCTGGACCCGGCACCCGAAAACCCGGCGCAGTTCGTCGGAGAAGGGGGTGTAGCGGCGGCCGCTCACTTCACCACCTCGAAGATCTTCAGCTCCCCGTTCCAGGTGTATCCAGCGCTGCTCCAGATGGTCTCGATGGTCTTCCAGTCGAGACCGAGCCCCTTCATCTCCTCGCTCAGGTAGTAGGCGGGCATGATCTCGTTGTCGTCGATTCTGCCGTCGCCATTGGTGTCGGCCCAGTGACGGCCGTTCACCGTGAGCCTCCCCGGGCCGCCGATGGCTCCCCTGCGGGTGGCTTTCCCGTCGGCCAGGACGATCTCACCGCCGAATTCGGCCTGGTGCCCCAGGGGAAAATCCCGGGGAGCCAGAAGGGTATAGGAGATGGTGACCGGTTCGGCACCGCCGGGAACGAGCCACTTCACCTCCCGCTCCCCCGCCTCACCGGTCAGAGGGGGGTTGGAGCTTACAAACCGCCAGCCGGGCGGTATCCGCTCCTTGACGATGAATCCCCCGCCGGCGGCGCCACGCCGCTCCACCTTCACCTGGACCGGCACGAGCTGCCCCGGTGCCCCGAAGGGGGGAAGCGTTCTGATTGCCGCAAGCTCCACCGCTCCCCGGCGCGAGACGACGATCCCCGCCAGCAGCGCCGCCAGAAGGGTTCCAAGCCCCAGGGCAAGGACCAGGGGAGCGAGGCGCTGACGACGGGTCACGGGAGGGGGAGCGGTCTCCGGCTCCGGTTCGGGAGCCGCCGGTTGCCCCATGAGGATCTCGTCGAGGGGAACCTCCAGGGCCGTCGCCACCTTCTCGGCGTTGTCGCGCTTGATGGTGGGGTAGCGGTTGTTCTCCCACCGGGAGATGGTATCGGTGGTGACCCCCACCACGCTCGCCACGTAGAGCTGGGTCAGTTTTTTGGCCTCGCGGATCCTCTTTATGGCCGTCCCGTCGATGGCAACGATGGGGGGTGCACTACGCTCATTCTTCTCGACCAGATTGTCCATGGGGAGAATTGTAACAGCTTTTCGGGAGGGCACGGAAGCATTTTGCGCCGCGACTCCGGACGGCCCCCTCCAGGCAGGAAACTTGCAAAAGGTAACCGACCCGGGCTGTATGCCCCGAACAGAGCTACCCATCAAGGAGCGAACGCGATGCAGTGGAACAACTGGTCAGCAGCAGCGGCAGCAGCGGCAGTGATCGTCGGCGCCGGAGCGGCCGGCGCCATCGAGACCATCACCTTTCCGAACCGGATCGGCCAGGTGAGTTTCCCCCACAAGAGGCACCAGGATGCCCTGGGACAGTGCCGAGGGTGCCACGAAACCGGCCCGGGAAAGATCGACGGCTTCGACAAGGTGCTGGCCCACGGCAAGGGGTGCAAGGGATGTCACGAGACGATGAAACGGGGGCCGATCCTCTGCAAGGGGTGTCACCGGGGGGGCTAACCGGCTGATTCTTCGTTCATGACGACCCGACATCGGGTCACATTCCGCTCGATATCGATACCCGAAGCATGCTATAAACCCTAAACTTGACCCAAGCGGTTACACCACACACACCGAAAGGAGAAGTACCATGAAGCAGCTGATTGCAGCAGTGGCCCTCACCATCTTTGCCGCCGGGGCAGCCCTGGCGGCCGACACCCTCACCTTTACCGCCAAGAACGGCAATGTAAGCTTCGACCACAAGAAGCACCAGCAGATCGCCGGCGACTGTAAGTCGTGCCACGAGAAGGGCCCCGGCAAGATTGAGGGCTTCGGCAAGGATCTGGCCCACGGCAAGGGGTGCAAGGGGTGCCACGAGCAGAAGAAGGCCGGCCCCACCAAGTGCGGCGAGTGCCACAAGAAGTAGCCTGATTGGCCACAGGGGCCGGAAAGGGGCGGAGCGATCCGCCCTTTTTTCGTTGCCCGCCCCCGTCAAAGCCGTTATCCTCCCCCTCCATGAAGCGCTATTTCTCAGAGCAGGCCATCCTCGACATGCGGGCCGCCATCACGGCAGCGGGGGGAAACGAAGTCTTCTTCCTGGGACGCACCGACGAAAACCGGATCGTGGTCGAGGCGGAGCCCCTCGCCCGGGGAAACCGGGATGCCGTGGCGGCCATCATGATCGCCACCGGCTTCGGCGACGTGGTGATCCACAACCATCCCTCGGGAAATCTCGACCCCTCCCAGGCCGACATCGAGATCGCCTCCCTCCTGGGGAACCAGGGGGTCGGCTTCTACATCATCGACAACACCGCCGAAAGATGCTACCAGGTGGTCCCCCCCTTTGCCCGCCGTGAGACGGAGCGGCTCTCCTTCCCCGAAATCGAACAGATCTTCGCCCCGGCCGGGGTCCTGGCCGCGAACCTCCCGGGCTACGAGCACCGGGAGGAGCAGCTCCGGATGGCCTTTGCCGTCACCGAGGCCTTCAACGACGACCGGGTGGCGGTCATCGAGGCGGGCACCGGCACCGGCAAGTCCCTCGCCTACCTGGTGCCGGCGGTGCTGTGGGCCATCCGCAACAAGGAGCGGATCGTCGTCTCCACCAACACCATCAACCTCCAGGAACAGCTCATAAAAAAAGACATCCCCTTCCTCCAGCGCCACGCCGGGGTCCAGTTCCGGGCGGTCCTCGTCAAGGGGCGCTCCAACTACCTCTGCCTCCGGAAACTGGCTGGGATCAAAAACGAGCCCTCCCTCTTCGCCGACGACCCGGCGGCCGGGGAGCTGGAGGCGATCATCGCCTGGAGCGAGCATACCGCGGAGGGGTGCCGCAGCGACCTCTCCTTCATCCCCAAGCCGGAGACCTGGGAGGAGGTGGCCTGCGAGGCGGACCAGTGCGGCCGGATCAAGTGCCCCTGCTATGCCCGCTGCTTCTTCTACGGAGCCCGGCGCCAGGCGGCCAGCGCCGACGTCCTCGTGGTGAACCACGCCCTCCTCATGGCCGACGTGGCCCTGCGCCAGGAGACCGGCTACCGCTCCACCGCCATCCTCCCCCCCTTCGAGCGCCTCATCGTGGACGAGGGGCACCACCTGGAGGACGTGGCCACGGGGCACCTCTCCTCCCAGGTCTCCCGCCAGGGGATTCTGAAACTCCTGGGGCGGCTCCAGAACCCCCGCAAGGCCCAGCGGGGGCTCCTCCCCCAGCTGTCGGCCCAGCTCTCCCGGGAGGTGCCGGTGGAGCTGGACGACCTCTACCGGGAGCTGGCCGAGCGGCTGGAGGAAAAGCTCATCTCCCGCACCCAGGAGCTGGCCGCCGGCGCGGTGCGGGCCATGGACGCCATCGGCCTCGCCCTCCTCTCCCACCTGAAGGGAAAAGGACCGGAGAACGGGGAAAAGAAGCTCAGGGTCACCCCGGCCCTCTTCGGCTCGAAGCTCTGGCAGGTGACCGACGACGAGGCCCGGGAGCTGGCCGCGGACCTGAACGCGTTCGTGGGGGAGCTGAAGGCATTCCTGACGGGGTGCGGGCGGCTTCCCGAGGGGGTCCAGGAGAAGCTGTCGGGGCTCATCGTGGATCTTCGGGGGGTGACGGGGCGGCTGGAGGCCCTGGCCTCAGACCTTCTCTTTTTCATCGGCCGGGAGGGGGAGGTCTGCCGCTGGTTCGAGGTGAAGAAGGGGGCCAAGGGGATGGCGGTGCGGCTCTGCGCCTCCCCCCTGGAGGTGGCCGCCTCCCTCAAGCGGACCGTCTTTGACGCCTTCCGGACCGTGGTGGTCACCTCGGCCACCCTGGCGGTGGGGGAGACTTTCGACTACCTGGAGGGGCGGACCGGCATCGGCCTCCTGGACCGGGGGCGGGTGACGGAGCTGCTGCTGGCCTCCCCCTTCGACTACGAGCGCCAGGCCTTCGTCGGCATCCCCGCCGACCTCCCCGAGCCCACGGTCCGGGGGTTCGAAGAGGCCCTGGAGGTGGCGCTCCACAAGGGGCTCGCCATTTCCAACGGCCACGCTTTCGTCCTCTTCACCTCCTACGACCTTCTCTCCCGGCTCCACGGCCGGATGGCGGAGCCCCTGCGGCGCCGGGGCCTCTCCCCCATGCGCCAGGGGGAGATCAACCGGCACCACCTCCTGGCCCGGTTCCGCAAGGAGCCCAACGCGGTCCTCTTCGGCACCGACTCCTTCTGGGAGGGGGTCGACGTGCAGGGGAAGGCCCTGGAGCTGGTGGTCATCACGCGGCTCCCCTTCCGGGTGCCGACGGAGCCGATCCTGGAGGCCCGGGCCGACCACATCGCCCTCCGGGGGGGGGACCCCTTCATGGAGTACACGGTCCCCCAGGCGGTCATCAAGTTCAAGCAGGGATTCGGGAGGCTCATCCGGAGCCGGGAGGACCGGGGGGCGGTCCTGATCCTCGACAGCCGGGTCCTTTCCAAGAACTACGGGAGGTTTTTCCTCCGGTCGCTGCCGCCGGTCAGGCTGGCCGGCGGCGGGAGCGAAGAGGTCTTCGGGGAGATGGAGCGGTTCTTCAGCTCTTCGCCTTCATGAGCTTCTTCGCCGCATAGTTGAAGCACTGGAAGTAGGTGAGGTAGCACAGCAGGAACACGGCCAGGATCATGAACTGGATCTGGGGGGCGCCCGGCGCCCGCAGGGAAAAGGTGAAGAAGAAGATGATCAGGGCCCCCTTCAGGATGTCGCTGAAGACCCGCTTGCGCCGCAGGGCCTGCTGCTCGTCGGCGGTGAGCCCCGCGGCGGCCGAAGCCACCTCCCGCTGGGCATCGCTGAGGGCGAACTTGTAGACGGGGTAGAAGAGGATCAGCTGGAGCACCACCACCCGGATGATGCTGTTCAGGAACACCTGGGACGGCACCTTCCCCAGGAGCACATAGGTGGTGCCGGCAAGGAGCACCAGAAGGAAGGCCTGAACAAATCCGTGAATGACCGTGAGTTTGCGTAACCGGGTAAAATCAAACGTCTGTGCCATGGGAACTCCCCGCCGTAAGATAGATGACGCGCCGAGCGGCCGACACACACCTTAGCAAATAAAATATCGTTTTACAATACTGGAGAATTCCTTCCTTCCCGACGCCACGCGCAAAGGGCTCCCTGGCCGGGAGCCTATTGCATTCGCCGGCGCTCAAACAGGATAGACATTCCTCTTGACGCGGCCGCATCGGTCGGCTGATTGACAGCGGTACCGCCGTTGCTACAATTGGGGACATCTGGAATTCAAAGGAGGGGAGCACAATGGCACGAAGGCCATGGGTGGATCAGGAAGCGTGCATAAGCTGCGGACTCTGCGTCTCAGTCTGCCCCGGGGTATTCAGGTTCGCTGACAACGGAAAATCGGAAGTCTACGACCCCGCGGGGGCATCGGATCAGGAAATCCAGCAGGCCGTCGACGGCTGCCCGGTCCAGGCAATCAGCTGGAACGAATAGCCGCGGCGCGCTAACCACGAGGAGAGGAGACAGAACATCATGCAACCATGGAGATGCACCATCTGCCAGTACGTTTATGACCCGGCGGCCGGAGACCCGGAAAACGGCATCGAACCGGGAACCCCCTTCGAGGACCTTCCCGGCGACTGGGCCTGCCCCGTCTGCGGGGCGGGCAAGGATATGTTCGAGCCCGCCTGACAGCCGCAAGACACGAGCGGAAAGCCTCCCGGCAACGGGGGGCTTTTTCGGTTATTCTTTCGCCTTGCCGGCCTTGATGATGTCGATCTCGGCCTTCCCCTTCACAACCTTAACACGCCAGACAAGGCCGCACTCCCCGCACTCCTTGACCGGGAACTCCTCCGCCGTGAACCCTTCGGAATGGATGTCGATCTCCACCGACGTTCTGCTGCCGCAATTGGGACATTTCATAGTTCTCTCTCCTTTTGCCGCCCCCAAGGGTAACGATGGGAGCTCGTTCATCACAGCACAGTATAGCAGGGGGTTATAAAAAGTCAGGCACCGCCGCGCGAATTTTCATTAGCCGAGCAGGGCAAGACACTCGTCGATTACGCCGACAAACTCCTCCAGGTCGGAGCGCTGCATATCCCCCATGTGGGGTATCCGGAAGGTTTTTCCCTTGATCTTGCCGTAGCCGTCGTCAAAGGCGAAGCCCCGCTCGCCGAGCATCTTCTTGAGGGCGGCAAGATCGGTGCCGCGGGAATTGACGGCGCAGGTAAGGGTAATGGAACGGTAGGGCTCCTCGGCGAAGAAGCCGTAGCCCCGGTCCGCCACCCAGCCCCGCACAAAGGCGGCCAGTTCCCGGTGCCGGGCCCAGCGCCGCTCCAGCCCCTCGGCGAATATCCGCTCCAGCTGCTTGTCCAGGGCGTAGACAAGGGAAATGCAGGGGGTTGACGGGGTGTTGTTCTTGGCGTCGTTGGCCTCGAACTCCAGGAAGTCGAAGTAGTAGCCGCGCCCCTCGACGGTGCGGGCCCGGGCCAGGGCCTTCCCGCTGGCCGTGAAGACCGCAAGGCCGGGGGGAAGGGCAAAGGCCTTCTGGACCCCGAAGATGCAGCAGTCGATGCCGAGCTCGTCCACCGGAATCGGGAGGGCGCTCATGGAGGAGACCGTGTCGATGATGGAGACCACGTCGGGATACTTCCGAAGCACCGCGGCGATCTCCGGCAGGGGGGACATGACGCCCGTTGAACTTTCATTGTGGATGAGGGTGAGGCTGTCGTACCTGCCGGTGGCGAGAGCCTTGTCCACCAGCTCCGGGGTGATCGGCTTTCCCCACTCCACCTTCACCGCATCGGCCTCCTTGCCGCAGCGGAGCGTCACGTCGTGCCACTTGTCGGAAAAGGCGCCATTGCAGAAATTGACGCAGCGCCCTGACACCAGGTTGCGCACCGCCCCCTCCATGACGCCGAAGGCGCTGGAGGTGGAGAGGAAAACCGGCGACCCGGTGGCGAGGAGCTTTTTCAATCCAGCCGTCACCCTGCCGTGGAGGGTTGCGTACTCCGGCATCCGGTGGCCGACCATGGGGGTGGCCATTGCCTGGAGGATATCGGGATGAACCTCGACCGGTCCGGGGATAAAGAGTTTCTTGGCCATGGAAGATCTCCTGGGGGGGCAAGGAATGCCGGGATGGGGCCGGACGGGGGGACAACCGAACAAAACGTCCCGCGGCAGCGGCACCGGAAGTCCGTAGAAACTAGCAAAATCCGCCCGAACTGTCAAGGGATGCCCCGCCTGGACAAACCGCCATTTTAAGAATTCGCTCATCAGAAAAACCTTCGGGATCCTCCCGCAACCTCCCGTGTCCGGCAAGGACTTTTTATCACACCTCCTTTTTTGGGTTTGACAAACCATCATCTCTGACGGTAAGGTTATGAGCTTTAAATTCGGTCGCGTTTACACTCGGAACATCCTGGCAATAAAAAAGCGTTTCATTCTGGAGGAAAAGGTATGGCTTTGCGCAAAACGGCAGGTTATCTCTGGAACCCGATCAGCCTCATCGGGCTGCTCCTCGCGTTCGTGGGAACCGGTCTCATTATCGCGTTCCTGGCGATGGAGATCATCACCGGGTTCGAGCACCCCTACATCGGTCTTCTGACCTACTTCGCCTTCCCGGGGCTCATCATCTTCGGCCTTCTCCTGGTCCCCGTGGGGGCATGGCGGGTCCGGAACCGGCGCCGCACCGAGGATGAGAATATTCCGCCCTATCCGCGGATGGACTTCAACGACCCCAACAAGCGCAAGCTGGCCATCTTCTTCGTGCTGGCGAGCATCATTTTCGTCCTGATCGTGTCGGTGGCATCGATCCTGGGCTTCGAGTTCACCGAGTCCACCACCTTCTGCGGCGAGCTCTGCCACGTGGTCATGGAGCCCGAGCACACGGCCTGGAAGAACTCTCCCCACGCCCGGGTGAAATGCGTCGAGTGCCACGTGGGCCCCGGCGCCGAGTGGTACGTGAAGGCTAAGATCTCCGGCCTGCGCCAGGTCTGGGCCGTTGCCACCAACTCCTACCCGGCCCCCATCTCGACCCCCATCGAGCATCTGCGGCCGGCGCGGGACACCTGCGAACACTGCCACTGGCCCGAGAAGTTCTACGCGGGCCGCCAGAAGGTCTTCTACCACTACGCGCCCAACAAGGAGAACACCCCCCGCGAGATCAACATGCTGATCAACATCGGCGGGGCACCCAAGTCGCCCCATGCCAAGGGGATCCACTGGCACATCGGCACCGAGGTCTACTACATCTCCCGGGACAAGAAGCGCCTCGACATCCCCTACATCGCCGTCAAGCAGAAGGACGGCTCCTTCGTGGAGTACATGAGCACCGACTCTCCCATGACCCGGGACGAGATCAGCAAGGCCAAGAAGCGGCTCATGGACTGCACCGACTGCCACAACCGGCCGACCCACATCTACAAGTCGCCGGGGCAGGAGATGGACGAGCATATCGTCTCGGGACTCATCGACCCGTCGCTGCCGTACATCAAGAAGCTGGGGGTTGAACTCCTGGAGAAACCCTACAAGACCAAGGAAGAGGCCCATGCCTCCATCGCGGCGAAGCTCCCCGAGTACTACGCCGCCAACTACCCGGAGATCGCCAGAACCAAGGCCGCGGCCATCAACCAGGCAGTGGAGAAGGTGAAGGAAATCTATGCCCGGAACTTCTTCCCGCGGATGAAGGTCTCCTGGAACACCTACCCGAACCACATCGGCCACTTCTACACGCCGGGCTGCTTCCGCTGCCACGACGACAAGCACAAGACGGCCGACGGGAAGAAGACCATCTCCAAGGACTGCAACATGTGCCACACCATGATCGGCCAGATCCAGGAGAACATCCCGGCCGGCAAGCAGGTGAAGGAGTTCGTCCACCCGGTTGATATCGGCGAAGACCTCTACAAGACCAACTGCAGCGACTGCCACATGGCCGGCGGCCAGGACGTGCCCGGGGGCGGCAAGCACTAGCCCCCCCACCGCCGATTCACCAGAAAAAAATCCCCCGGAGGTTCGCCCCCGGGGGATTTTTTGTGCACTGTGCTTGCAGGACGGAAACTACAGCTCCTCGAACAGGTCCTCTTCCTTGGCCTCTTCGGAGTCCTCGGGCTCAAAATCCTCATCCATGACATGGTCGAGAAACTTCCGGTTGCCCTCGATAACCTTCCGGATCTCCCTGCTCAGTTCGTCCAGCTCGCTCCGCTCCTCCCCCATCCCATCACCCCCGCTTACTCTCCACACATGTACGGTAGAGTTCCTCGTACTTGCCGGCGGCGCCGCGCCAGGAAACATCGCGGAGCATACCACGCCGCATGATCTTTCGCCACCCCTCCCGGTCCCGGTAGGCGGTCAGTGCCCGCTGGACCGCATCCCAGCACGCCTCGGCGCTGAATTCCGCGAAGGAGAACCCGTTTCCCTCCCGTGGATTGGCGGTGACGTCGATGACCGTATCGGCGAGCCCCCCGGTCCGCCGCACAATGGGCACCGTGCCGTAGCTGAGGGCAATGAGCTGGCTCAGGCCGCAGGGCTCGAAGCGGGAGGGCATCAGGAACATGTCGCATCCGGCATAGATCTTCGGCGCCAGGGGCTCCCTGAAGCCGAGATTGATGGAAACGTTCTTCACCCCCCGGTTCCTGAACTCGTGGAGCTGGTGCATGAGGCGGAGGTCGCCGGTGCCGAGAATCACCAGCTGCAGCTCCTCGGCGGCAAATCGGGGGAGCAGCTCGATGACAAGATCGATCCCCTTCTGCTCCACGATCCTCCCCACCATGCCGATAAGGGGGATCGACGTCCCCACCTTGAGCCCCAGCTCCCGCTGGAGCTCCCGCTTGTCGGCCCCCTTGCCGGCCAGGAAGCGAGCCGAATAGTTGCGGTAGATGCGCCGATCCAGGGAGGGGTTCCACTCTTCCGTGTCGAGCCCGTTGAGGATGCCGACAAGGTCGCCGCGACGCCGGTCGAGAACCCCCTCCAGACCGCATCCCTGCCCGGGGCTCAGAATCTCGCGGCAGTAGGTTTCCGAAACGGTCGTGATGGCGTCGGCGGCCAGGATCGCCCCCTTCAGGAGGTTTATCTTGCCGTAGAATTCGAGCCGGTCCATGGTGAAGAGGGACGGAGCGAGCCCTGTCTGCGGCAGGGCCTCGGCGGGGAACACCCCCTGGTAGGCCAGGTTGTGAATGGTGAAGACCACTGCCGTGCGGCTGAAGAACGGGTCGTGGCCCAGTTCGTATTTCAGGATGATGGGGATAAGGGCCGACTGCCAGTCGTGGCAGTGGATCACGTCGGGGCGGAAGTCCAGCCGCTTCAGGAACTGGAGCACGCTGCGGCAGAAAAAGGCAAAGCGCAGGGGGTTGTCGGGGTAGTCCCCCTCGGGGGTGCCGTAGAGGTGATCCCGGCCGAATAAATCCCGGTTCTCCACCAGATAGACCGGCACATCCCCCAGGGCGGTCTGGCGCAGGTACCCCTTGTGGAGTTCCCCCCCCAGCTCCACCTCGGCGCTCTTGCGGGCCTTGCGCACCGGCAGCTCCCCCGCTGCGACACCCCTGTAGAAGGGGATGGCGACCCGGACATCGTGTCCCATGCGCCGGAGCTCCTTGGGGAGGGCAGCGGTGACGTCGGCAAGCCCGCCGGTCTTGGCAAGGGGGGCAACCTCGGATGCAACCTGCAGAATCTTCATCGTCAGGCCTCGCAGTAACTCGAAATCAACGGGCAGCGCCGGCTGTCGGCGCGGCGGCTACAGCTCCGCTCCCCGGAGGAATGCGGCGGCATCCTCCGGCGAGGTGGGGTTGATGTGGAAGCCGGTCCCCCACTCGAAACCGGCAATGGGGGTGAGCCGGGGCACCAGTTCGATGTGCCAGTGGTAGTCGTACTCGATGGAACTCCAGAACTCGGGTTTGCCGAGCCGCGGCTGCGGCGGGGGGGCGGAGTGGAGAATGAAGTTGTAGGGGGGATCCTTGAGGACGCCCCTGAGCCTCACCAGCATATCCTTGAGAGCCACGGCCAGCTCCGCCAGGTCGGCGTCGGTGGAGAGGGCGAAGTCGTGGGCGTGACGCTTGGGGTAGAGCCGCAGCTCGAAGGGGAAGCAGGAGGCGTAGGGGGTCATGACCACGTAGTTGCCGAACTCCCGCACGATCCGGTCCCCGCTCTGGAGCTCGAAGTCCAGCAGGTCGCAGAAGAGGCAGCGCTCCTTGGCGGCGTAATGCTCCCGGCAGACCCGCAGTTCCGTGGCCGCCACCGGCGGGATGAGGGGGACGGCGATGAGCTGGCTGTGGGAATGGGAAAGGGTGGCGCCGGCCCGCTGGCCGTGGTTCTTGAACAGGACCAGGTAACGGAACCGCATGTCCCGCCGCAGGTCCAGGAAGCGGGCCCGATACGCCTTGAGCACCTCGGTGATCTCGGCGGGGGAGAGCTCGGCCAGCCCCCGGTTGTGATCCGGGGTCTCGATGATGATCTCGTGGGCGCCGATGCCGTTCATGACATCGTAGATGCCGTGGGCGCGGCTGTTGAGCTCCCCCTCGATCCGGAGCACCGGAAACCGGTTCGGGATTGCCCGCACCTTCCAGCCGGCGGCGTTGGGGGGTCCGGAGGGGCGGACCGCGTAGACCTCGCCGGGGGTCTTGTCCTCATTGCCGTAGCAGAAGGGGCAGCTGGCCATCTCGGCGGGTTCGGGGTCCACGAGGAAATCCCGGGGCCGGCGCCCCCGGTCGGCGGCTATGATCACCCAGTGCTGCTTGAGGGGGTCCCATCTCAGTTCGGACATTGTTCCTCCCGTGTCATATGAGCCAGTTTTCCGCATCCAGCTCCGGCCCTGCGTAGCTCAGGGCAAGGGGCGAATCGGCGGGCCAGCGGCCAAACTCTTCTCCGCCGCGGGTGAGGGTCACCGAGGCAAAGAGCTTTCCCCTCGGCTCAAGCCCCAGGGGGGCCAGGGGAACCGCTGCCTCGCAGACCAGACCGATCTCCCACCGGCAGCGTCCCTTCGCCCTTTTCCACCCCTTGCTCCCCCTGACCATGAGGTCACCCGTCCTTGCGCCCGCTGTCATATCGAGGCGGTACTCGCTCCCCGTGACCAGGTGAAGGTGGAGGACATCCCCCTCCTGGAGGGCCGGGGCAAGGGGGGCGGGACTGTCGAGGCGGAAGTAGAGGTTCTCCCGGTCGTAGCCGTAGAAGAGGGACTGGAGCAGACTCTCGGCGGCGTGCATGGCCGATGCCTGCTTGGTGAGATCCACGAGCCCCGCCGCCAGCCACTCGAAGTAGTCGTCCACCCGGCCGTTGACGGTGGGGGTGATGAGGGCCGCCGGCTCCCGCACGAGCCCCGCCGGGGAAAGCTTTTTGATGGGTTCGTAGAGCTCCCGGGGGACGTCGAGGCCCAGGAGGCGGTAGACGTTCATCAGATGCTTGCGGAAGAGGCGGTCAAAGCGGTCGCTGTGGGCCGAGAAGTGGTCGTCGCCGTACCACCAGAACCAGTCGCTCCCCTCGGCGGCGTAGAGGGAGGTGCAGACAAGACGCGCCGTTTCCTCCTCGGCGGTCCCCTCCCCTTCCCAGCCGGTCCCGACGGCCATGAGATCGGCCACCAGGGGACTGGCGGTGACCGCCGCCTCCCGGGCCCGCTCCAGGTAGTCCCACCCCTGGTTCTCCTCCGGATGTCCCACCCAGATGCCGTAGTCGCCGTTGATCCAGGAGCCGGGATGGATATGCTCGATGAGCCGCCGCTCCGGCTCCCGGGCAAGAAACTCGGAACAGGTGACGCATTCGATCCCCGGCGCGGAGGCGGTGGCCCCGTAGAGCCCCCGGAGAAAGTCGTAGCCGTTGTCGGGGTAGTACTCCCAGGCGTTCTCGCCGTCCAGGATCACCGGCACCACCCGGGCACCGGGGATACCGTCCCGGATTCCCCGGAGCCTCCCCATGAAATCCTCCACGGCCCGGCGGGGCTCCCAGGAGGAGTAGGTGAAGCCGATCAGGTCCGAGAGGAGATGGTCCCGGAAGAAGGCCTTCAGCTCCCGGGCGCCGCGGCGGAAGGTGTAGGGGTGGTAGAGGGCTCCCCGGTCGGGGCCGAGCCCCCCGGGGAGGGTGCGGGCGAGGATCTCCTCGTCGGTGGCGACCCACTTGATGCCGCAGCCGGCAATGATGGCAAGGGCCTCGTCGCTCACGGACCCCTCCGACGGCCACATGCCGACCGGGGTGAAGCCGAACACCTCCCGGAAGCGGGCAATCCCCCGGCTCACCTGGCTCCGGGCATCCTCGGGGTGACGGAAACGGGCGGCCGGGAGGTTCACCCGGGGCATGGCGATGCTGGCCGCCTTCATGTCGCAGAGAAGGGGGAGGATCGGATGGTAGTAGGGGGAGACCGCCAGTTCCGCCTTCCCTTCTTCGTGGAGCTTTCGGTAAAGCGGAATGATGCCGTTCAGGATATCGGCGTGGCGGGCAAAGAGAAGCGCCTTGTCCTCCTCGGTGAAGTGGCGCCCCTTTTTCACCAGCTCCTTCAGCTCGGGATAGCGGCGGCGGGCCGCCTCCCCGGTCCAGGCCAGGAAAAACCAGACCTGGAGGTCCAGCAGATCCTGGCTACTGAAGTGGCGGTGCCGCTCCCGGCTCCGCGCCCGGGTTCCGTCGCCGGCCAGATGCAAGAGCTCCAGGTAGCGGCGGTTCGGCTCGATGAGCCGCTGGCGGTTGGCGGAGAAGAAGTTCTCCAGGACGAAGAGCCGGTCCTCCTCGGTCATGTCGGCCGGCGCCATCCGCCCCCGGACGAGCCAGGGGTCCAGGGCCGTGCCGTCGGCATAGTCGAGGATCTGGTCCAGCAGCGACGGCACCAGGTTGAAGACCGCCCGGGCCCCGGGAGTGTCGTCCACGATGGCCGCCATGTCGAAGTAATCCTTGACGGCGTGGAGGTAGGTCCAGGGAAGGGCGTACTCACCCTTCACTGGATCCTTGTAGTACGGCTGGTGCATGTGCCAGACGAAGATGACCGAAAGGGGGGCACTCACTGCAGTTCCCGTTTCCACCCCTCGACCTTTTTCTTGTACTCATCGAGGAGCTTCTGGGCCGTCCTGGCATCCCGGGCCTCGGCCACGATGTGGACGTAGGGGAGGTACTGGTCCGGGAGCACCAGGGCCCAGTCCTCGCCGAAATGGACCTTGATCCCGTCGATGAAGCTCGCCTCCTTGTCGAGGCTGTCCTCACTCATCTTCCGCATGATCCCCCCCTTCATGTCCCAGACGCAGGAGACCCGGGTCTGGAGGAAGGCCCGCTGGGGGATCTCCGCCGCCACCTTTGAAATGGAGTGCCCCCCCTTGGCCACCAGTTCGATGGTCTTGGCGATGGCGAACATGCCGTCGAAGGCGGCCTGGAACCTGGGAAAGGCGAAGCGGCCGTCCATGGTGCCGGCAAGGACCACCTCGGAGGAGAGGGTGGCCTCGATCATGGCCCGGTCGGCGCTCTTGGTGCGGGTGACGGCGCTCCCCCGCTCCTGGACCATCCGCTCGATGGCCGACGGCGCCGACACCGGCACCGCGAAAAGTCCCTTCTCGCCGGAGCGGAGCGCCAGTCCCACCATGAGCGGCAGGAGCTCCGCCCCCTCGTAGACCTTGCCGGTCTCGTCCACCACGATGACCCCCTCGGTGGTGGGGTCGAGCCAGAAGCCGGCGTTGGCCTCCAGGGTGGCGACGATCTTGGAAAGCTGGGCCAGCCCCTGCTGCCGCTCCGCCAGGGCCTGGACCCCCCGTTCCTCGTCCACGTAGGCGTTGAGGCTGATGACCTCACACCCCATCTGGGTCAGGATGGCGGGGAGAAGCTGGCTGGCCGAGGAGTGGTTGAAGTCGATCACCACCTTGAACTGCTTCTTCTGCAGGGGCGACTTGCCGATGGCGTGGAGGAACCCCTCCCGGTAGAAGTCCATCACCTGCTGGGGAATCTCGGCCAGGGCCCCCGGCTCCGTATGGTGGGCCCGGCGGAAGTTTTCCTTGAAGAAGATCCGCTCCACGTTCTTCCCCATGGAGCTGGAGAAATCGAGGCCGTCCCCGTCCAGGAACACGATCTCGGTGGAGGCGGGATCGTCGATGGCCTGGCGGAAGTAGAGCCCCCCCACCTCGCCGAAGGTGCGGAGCTTGTAGCGCAGCACCGGCATCGGCACCATGGTCAGATCCCGCACGTTCACCCCGGCCGAGAGGAGCCCGCCGATGAAGCTGCGCTTCAGCATCCGGCAGGAGCGGTAGGCGTCGCGCCCCGAGATGACGAAACTCCCCTTGGGGAGCATGGTGCCGTAGGCGCACCCCAGCTTGGCCACGAACTCGGGGGTCAGCTCCATGTTGGTGAGCCCCTTGACCATGGCCCCCTCGAAGAGGGACTTCTTCCACTTCTCCCCCCAGATGAGGTTGCCGGTGACGGTGGCCCCGGCCTCGATCACCTTCCTGGGCCAGATCTTCACGTCCCGCTTGATGTAGGCCTCCTCGCCGATGGCCGTGTCGTCGGCCACGATGACCCCCTCCTCCATGACGACCCCGTGCCCCACCCGCACGTTGCTGCAGAGGACGCTGTCATGGAGCTTGGCCCCCTTCTTCACATAGACATTGTCCCAGATGACGCAGCGGTTGAGACGGACCCCCGGCTCGATGGTGCAGTTGCGGCCGATGACCGTGTCCTTGATGTGGGCGCTCTCGAAGACCTGGGAGTTGTCCCCCACGACCACCGTCCCCTCCAGGGTGATATGCTCGTCCAGGTTCACGTCTGAGCCGAGCCGCAGGTCCTTCCCCACCAGGTCCTGCTTCGCCTCGTCGATCCTGACGTTCACCTTCCCCTTGAAGATGTCGTGGTGGGCCTCCCGGTAGGAGTCGGTGTTGCCGATGTCGCGCCAGTACCCCTTGGCGGTGTAGCCGAAGAGGGGCTTCTCCTGCGCCAGGAGTTTCGGGAAGAGATCCTGGGAGAAGTCGTAGTTCTCCTCGGGGGGGATATGGGCGAAGATCTCCGGCTCGAAGACGTAGATGCCGGTGTTGATGGTGTCGGAGATCACCTCCCCCCACCCCGGCTTCTCCAGGAACTGGGTGATCCGCTTCTCCTTGTCGGTGATGACGACGCCGAACTGGAGCGGATCCTTCACCGAGGTGAGGGTAATGGTGGCCAGGGCCTGGTTGTCCTCGTGGAAATCGATGATCTTCTGGAGGTTGAAGTCGGTGAGGAGGTCGCCGCTGATGACGAGGAACCGCTCGTCCAGGAACTTCTCGGCGCACTTGACCGCCCCGGCGGTCCCCATGTCTTGCAGCGGGGTGACATAGGTGATCTTCACGCCGAAGTCGGTGCCGTCCCGGAAGAAGTTCTTGATGACCGCCGGCTGGTGGTAGAGGAGCATCACGAGATCGGTGATCTCGTACTTCTTCAGCAGTTCCACGATGTGGAGCATGATGGGGCGGTTCAGCAGGGGGATCATCGGTTTCGGGATACTGCTCGTCAGGGGCTGGATGCGGGTGCCGAACCCGCCGGCCATAATGACTGCTTTCATAGTCTGGATGCTCCTTTGCAGTGGAATAGAGTCGTCAGAAAGAATTCAGGAGCCAGGAGTCAGGAGTCAGAACAAAACCTTCTGGATTCTGACGTCTGACTCCTGAATTCCATGATTTTATTGCCGTTACTTCCCTTTCTTCGCCAGGACCCGCTTGACCTCCTCCTTCAGTTCCGTGAGGTCGCTGGACTTCACCACGTAGCCGTCGGCGAGCCAGGCGGAGAAATCATCCTTGAAGCAGGAGAAGGCGGTGCAGAGGATCACCGGGAGGTTGTGCCGCTCCTTGACGACCTTCTGGAGAAGGTCGAGGCCGCTCTCGTTCTTGAGCTTGATGTCGAGAACAATCAGGTCGAACTCGCTCTCCTTGATCTTTTCCACCGCCTCGGCGGCGGTGCCGGCGGTGGCCACCTCGTGCCCCTCGTCGGCCAGCTCCTGGGAATAGAGCAGCCTGATGCTGCTTTCATCGTCAACCACCAGCAGTCGCGCCATAGTTACGTCTCCTCCCTGTTCACGGGTAGTTTGATGGTATAGCGGGTCCCCCCGCCGGCGGGGGTGTCCACCTGAAAGATGTTGCCATGCTTCTCCATGATCGTCTTGCAGATGGCCACCCCGAGACCGGAGCCCAGCTCCTCGGTGGAGCCGAAGGGGGTCGTCATGGCCTCGATGCTCTCCGGCGACAGACCCGCTCCGCTGTCCCGGATGTCAATGACGGCCCAGCCGTTCTCCCGTCGGGTCTCGATCCAGAGCTCCCCCCCATCCGGCATCCCGTCAACGGCCGTATTGATGATGCTCCGGACACAGTAGGCCACCTGCTTGTAGTCGATGCGGGCCGGCGGCAGGTTCGCCTCAAGCCTGAGACGGCAGGCGACCCGCCGCTCCTGGAGCTTGCCGTTCAGCTCGCGGCAGACGCCGCTCACCAGCTGGTTCACGTCCCAGGAGTCCAGGGCCGGGTAGAGGGAATCGGAGTAATTGAGAATATCCTCCAGAACCTCCTCCAGCTGGCGCACCTGCTGCCCGATGGATTCCAGATACTCCCGCCTGGGGTCGTCCGCGGCGGCCCCCCGCAGGAGGGTGCGGGCAAAGCCGCCGATGATCATGAGGGGGTTGCGGACGGAGTGGGCGATGCTGGAGGTGATCTTTCCCACCAGCGCCATCCGCTCCATCCTTACGATGAGCTCCTGCTGTTCCTTGAGCTTCACGTTGGCGGCGGTCAGCTTGAGGAGTTCCTCCTGGAGCCGCTCGTAGAGCGAGGCCCGCTCAATGGCGAAGGCCACCGAGAAGGCGAAGGTCTCCAGGGACTGCACATCCTGGGGGGCAATCTGCTTGTGGGTGATGCAGTTGTCGGAGATGATCACCCCGATCCGGCGGTTGCGGGAGATGAGCGGCGTGATGAGGAAGGTATCCACCCCCAGGGCCTGAACCAGGGAATGGTCGCAGTCCGGGTTGTGGAAGGCATTCTCCACCAGGATCGGCCTCTTTTCCCGCAGGGACCGGACAAGCACATGGTTCTGGTCCGCCAGGGGGATGGTCATCCGCTCCAGGACATCGTGGAACTTCTGCTTCTCGGAGGTAAGCTTGGTCTGGTAGAAGTTCCGGGCCATCTCCTTGAGGGTGAAATCGTCCCGCTGGATCTCCTCCCAGATTTCCCACGCCTCGCCGTAGGTGCGGGGGCCCACCCCCAGGTACCCCCGGAGGAACTTCCGCTCCTTGTCGGCCAGCAGGAGAAAGGCCCGGTTCATGCCGAACCCCTTGCCGGCGGTAATGGCGGTCATCACCACCGACAGGACCTCGTCCAGGTCCACGGAGGTCTGGAGAACGAGGCTGATCTCGTGGAGGAACTTGATCTCCCGCTCCTTGCTGTCGAGGAAGCCGACCATGGACTGGAGCTTTCCCCGCTGCTCCTGGATCTCGGCCACGAGAAACGGAACCACCGTCCCCAGGGGGTGCCCCGCCTCCCGCAGCCTCTGGAGGTCTTCCCGAAAGCCGGGGCAGTCGATGCACTTTTCGATGATCCGCCGCTGGTAGGAGGAGTAGAGCACCTCCTCCCCTTCGCCGATATTGGGACACCCCCCCGGTTCCACCACTTCCCTGTGCCAGCAGCATAGCCAATCCACGAAACATCTCCCAAGGGGTTGATTTGGACAGATCAGGCGTCACAATTATAGCAGCCGACCGACCCGTTTCAAGGCCCGACAACGATCGGACAACGCCCTTTATTCATTAATTTCTCACCCGAGCCCAGGAGAGTCAACATGTCAATGGGTCGGAATGCTTCATGAAGGCCTTATCGGCACAACACCAAGATTCATGAATCTTTTTTTTGCGAAAGGAACCTGCCATGACCACCCCCTCCCCCATCAGAATCGGCGTCAGCGCCTGCCTCCTGGGCGAAAAGGTCCGCTACGACGGCGGCCACAAGCACGACCGCTACATCACCGACACCCTCGGCCGGTTCTTCCGGTTCGTCCCGGTCTGCCCCGAGGTGGGATGCGGTCTCCCGGTCCCCCGGGAGGCCATGCGGCTGGAGCGGGACGGCGAAGGCGTCAGGCTCGTCACCAACAAGACCCGCGTCGACCACACCGAGCGGATGCTCGCCTGGTGTGCCAGGCAGGTCAGGGAACTGGAGCGGGAAGACCTCTGCGGTTTCATCTTCAAGAAGGACTCCCCCAGCTCGGGGCTCTTCAACGTCAAGGTCTACAGCTCGGGGATGCCGGCAAAAACGGGACGAGGGCTCTTCGCCAGGGCCGTTACGGAACACTTCCCCCTTCTGCCGGTGGAGGAGGAGGGGAGGCTCCACGACATGGCGCTCCGGGAGAACTTCATCGAAAGGGTATTCGCCTACCGGCGATGGAAGGATCTTCTGGCCGGTGGCAGGACCCTCGGACGCCTGGTGGAATTTCACACGGTTCACAAGCTCCTCATCATGGCCCACAGCCCAGAAATCTACAGGGAGCTGGGGAAGCTGGTGGCCCACGGCAGGACGATCCCCCTGGAGGAACTCTTCAACCAATACCTGAAGCTCTTCATGAAGGCTCTCTCCCTCCATGCCACGGTACGCAAGAACACCAACGTGCTCCAGCACATCGCCGGCTACTTCAAAAAGGAACTGACGGGTGGGGAAAAAGCGGAACTCCAGGAGGTTATCGGTCAATACCACCAGCGGCTCGTGCCGCTCATCGTGCCGGTGACACTCCTGCGGCACTACATCAGGAAGTACGGCCAGGACTACCTCCTGAAACAGGTCTACCTGAGCCCCACCCCCCAGGAGCTGATGCTGCGGAACCATGTGTGAGGCGCCTCATTGGAAAGGCAGCTTTGCGCCGTCCTTTGTGAAGCCACGGTAGTCACAACGCATTCAGCTCCGTTTTGAGGCCCTTGACTGCCTGTATTGCACCCACCAGTTCTGCTCTAATCTCATGCCGCTCGGTGTTGTAGTGGCTGAAGGCATTGAGCACCAACGGACGGTAGGTCTCGATATCGTTTCGGGTACCGTCGGGAATTTCATCCTTGATGACGTTCCAGAAATCTTCTGTCGTATAGTCCTTCAGACGGGACTTGAAGGCCACCGGTCTTTTCTTCTTCTCACAGTACCTGCGAATCAGCTTCTCGAAGGCGGAGCGGGCATACACGGCTGAGGCTTTATAGTCGCACTTGTTTAGGTAGGCCTCCGCTTTGGCGATGAAATCCTTGTCATCCACGATTAAGGGAGTTTCGGTCCCGTCAGCACCGGTCTGGGCGTAGAACTCCATGGTTTTCCAGCCCCCCTTCTGCTCCAGAAAACCTCGCGCATGCTCGAACCAAGGCTTGTCATAGGTTGTGATGAAGATCTGGTAGTCAGGGAATTAGTTTTCAAGGATGGACAACAACGGCAACCGGTTGGCGATGTCCAGTCCGATAAAGATATCGTCCAGAAAGAGCACCTTGCAGGGGATGCCCTGCACATGGCGCTTGATCATCCCCAGATAGATCGAGATGGCAATGGCCGACAGCCGTGCCTCGTTTAGAAAGAGGTGCGGTTTGTCGATCGGTTTGCCGGCATACGTAAGTTCGACATGAACCTGGTTCCCTTCCAGCCCCTGATAATCGCCTGCCGGCCGCACCCGGGGAAAGCGCGGTTGCAGCGCCACGCTGTGGCTGAAATAGTCGAGAAAAGGCTGGGCGTGTTTCAGGATATATTCAGGGCTATCCGGCTTGAACAATTCGCCGAACGCTTCGTTGAACGCCTTGATGGCGGCGTTGACATCTGCTTTCTTCTTGCTGATCGGATACTCCTTACCGGTGCCGCGGGCAACCAATCCTTCGACATCCGCCCAGAGTTCCCCCAGTTCCTTGCCGCCGGTCAGGGAGTACTTGAAGTGCTTGAGCACCCCCTTGACCAGCAGATCGAACAGATTGATCTCCTCGTCCTTTTTGAGGTGATGAATGGCCAGCAGATGCTTGTAGGTGAGAAAGCTCTTGAGCCTGTTGCCGTCACGGATACTGGTGTCACCCGCTTCCCGTGAGTCGTTCCGGGCGCTGTCCCACTGGTACGCCTTGCTGCCTCTGCCAGTGCCGGGGTTCAGCTTGAACGTGACCTTGACGGCGGTTCGGCCTTGCCTGTCTGCCGGGACAAACAGGTTACCCACTCCGGCCAGATCGATATCCTCGATGGATGCCTGGAAGAAATCCTTCAGGGCGTAGTAGAGGGAGCTTTTGCCGCTGCCGTTCTCGCCGTAGATGAAGAGGTTCTTGCCGGCCACATTGAAGGTGTGGGTGCCGAGGAACGCCTTGTAGTCGGTGATTTCGATGGTCTGAATTCTCATCCCAGCACCTCCCACCGTCCACCCTTCTTTCCGCCGACACGCCTGATGATTGCTCTGCCCTTCAACTTGTCGGTATGGTAACGGATGCCAACCTCGCTGAGATTCAACTGCTCGGCCATCTGTTTTTGGGTTACGCCCGGATTGGCGGCTATGATTCCGACAATCTTTTTTTCGATAACTGACAGGTCCTTATCGATAGTTTTATCGATAGCTTTATCGATAGTTTCCGGGGCAGTCTGCTCTCGGCTTTCAGAGGGTCGGCTAAAGCTGGTAATGAAAAGTTTGGCAATCTCTTTGAACTCAACAGCAGGCTCTTTTTCGAGAATTAGAGGTACTCCGCGCCCCCACGCCTCGACCAGATGAACACGCCGCAACAGCTCGGCGACAATCGGATTGCGGCGCTTTGAAACATTGCCCTGTTTAAGCTGTTCGATGGTCAACCCTTCAAACAAGCCGCCGGGACTGCGTATTTCAACCCTGTTCCTGAAAACAGCTATCTGGACGTGATCAGGATCGCGGTAATCGCGGTGACAGAAGGCGTTGATGATTGCCTCGCGCATCGCTTCGGGCGAGATTTCCGGAATATCCTCCCGTTCGAGCCCTTTAAGACGCATGCCGATATGGATGTTCTTCAGGATGTACTTCTGGGCTTCTTCGATGAGTTCAAGAATATCGCCGTCAAAGTCGTGCCGGTCAATGATGGTAGCACTGCTTGTGCCGCCGAAAACCGCGCAGCGCAATTGCTGACCGGGATCTTTGCCGAAAAACAGAAGTGCGGCATTGAACAGCCGGCCATTATGCAGCAGCCCGAGTTTTTCCAGGGCATTCACGGGCGAATCCCATCCAAGCCCGGCGCGCTCGACAAAACGTCTCAAACGGGCTTCGTCAAGATCGTTAACGGTAGCCGGCGACACCTCGGAATCCCAGCAGAGCAGCGTGCGGTTCTTGGCGAGGATCAGGTTCTCCAGCTCTTTGGCGCTAAGCTGTCGGTCTTCATCGGCCACGCGCATGTAAGCGCGGCCATAGGCGAAATAGGGAGCTTCCCTGCCGCTGAAGGAGACCTTAATGCACGTTGCACCGTCCAGGGTTTCAATTGTCACAAGGGGAAATATTCTGGGCTCGATGTGCGCGGCAATCGCTTGCGATAGATCCCGCAGACTCTTTTCGCTTGCGTCCAGACCGGCTGCCTTGCCATCGTTACGAACGCCAAACCAGAGTTCACCCGCGCAATGTTTGTTCAGGATGGCAGCAATGGAGACAATGCCTGCCTTGAGTTCGGCAAGGCTCTTCTTGAATTCGACGGTTTCCGATTCCTTCGTGGATTTCATCGCTTCAGCGCCTCACGGATAGTTCGGACCACCTCGACACTGTCCAGGGTTTCCAGATTATTGCGCACCGGATGGCGGGGATCGTAGAGGCGGTCGAACTCGCGCTGGATCACGGCAAGCTTTCCCTCTTCGCTCATGGTGTCGGTGATGGGGGTCAGTTCGCCGAGATGGGGGAGGATTTCCTTGCCGGCGGCCTTGATTTCATCGGGAAAGTAGAGTTCGTAGACCAGGGCGTCGATGAGTTGCTCAAAGTAGGCGGGTTGGAGGTTCTGGTCCTTTGATTTTGCCATCTGAACATAGTCGACAAGGTGTTCGAATAGTGTTGATGCCGGTGCTTTGGGTTTGATGACAGGGAGGTTCTGAAGAAAGACTTTCTTGTAACGAAAGGTATCCCCCCGTAAGTCGCCCCCAGCATAAAATGCCCGGAAAGCAAAGGTCAGCAGTTGCGAATTCAATAAAGCCGTAAGGGATTTTGTGCTTTCGCCGGTTAGCACAAATGTCGTTGCTTCCGGATAAGTGCCGCTCTTGTCATAATAGAATGCGGCGTCATATACGATTTCGGCGTAGACAATCTTCTCCTTCGCAAACTCCGCATAATAAGCGATCTGATCCTGGGTCTCGAACCACTTGTTGCCGGTTTTCTTTCGGCTTTTGATGACGTTACCATTTTCATCCTTGCCAATGACTTCACCGGTCTGGTGCAGCTTTCTGCCGAATGATTTCAGATAATCCCGCACGGCAGGGTACGCGTCGATATTCAAATTCAATGCAGGAAACGTGGCTATCAGCCACAGATCGGCAAAATCGACCCGGTAGCGCTTGATGTCGCGGCCCCGCAGGATCGGCTTGATGATCTCGGCAGATTTTGGATCAGCGGCAATCAGCTCCTCTTTCTTTTTGCCGTCGATGATGAACGCCTCGTTGAAGCCGGTCTTGATGCCGTAGTTGATGGCGATATCCCACTCCTTGAGCGGAGTGCCGACCTGTTCGATGCGCCTCTTGATCGCTGCCATTTCCGGCGAGGCAATGACAAAACTTTCTTCGTTGAAGAGTGTCGCACCAGCCTGGTTCTCTTCCAGCATCCGCGCCAGTGAGGTCGCCTTGCGATAGGCGGATGACAAATCCCATGCTCTGGTGGCATTGCACTGAGGCCCCTTTTCAAAGAGCAGGATGTTGGTATAGGTGGTGGCCTCGGAAAAAATGGGCGAATCGCCGAAGTCTATCAGTTGATCGATGGCCACCTTGTCCAGGAAAAAATTCCGCAGCTTCTCACCATAGGCAGCCCGCATCCATTTGTTGGAGGTGATGTAAGCAAGCGCCCCCCTCTCTTTCAGCAGTCGATAACCCTTTTCATAAAAGAGACAGTAAATATCACCGGTCTTGGCGAAGCTGTCGTAGTTCTGTTTTTCCCAGTCTTTCTGAATCTCCTGGCCGGAAAAGTTCTGAATCTGGACGTATGGCGGGTTGCCGATCACCACGTCAAAGCCCCCCTTGTGGTGCCAGACTTCGGAGAAGAACAGCCTGAAGTCAAAATCCACCCCATAGCCGAACGTTGCCTTTGAAGCGGCCAGACGCTTCTGGATCTCCTCGTCAATTTGTGCCTTGAGCACGGCTTTCCTGTCATGATCCGCCTCGGCAAAGAACTCCTTCTTCAACGCCTCGATTTTATCAGCAGCCGGACTCTGCCAGTTCTCCGGAAAGCCGATCAGCGAATCCCCCCGCACGATCTTGTAATCGAGATTGGGGAGCGCAGCGATGGTGTCGTAATCCTCCTCGTCCACAATCAGCGACAGCCACAACCGCAGCCGGGCGATGTCGATGGCCGAGGCGTCGATATCCACGCCATAGATGGATTCGGCAATGGCATGGCGTTTGAGGTCGTAGGCACTCCGGTCGTTGCCGCTGTGGGGCGCCAGGGCCAGGCGGGCATTGACGATCTCGTGCAGCAGTCCCACCGGAAAGGCGCCGGAACCGATGGCCGGGTCGCACACCTTGATGTCGGCAAGGGCGGCGTCGATCTCTTTGGCGTGACTCCGCACCGCTTCGGGGAGCTGGAACCTGTAGGTTTCGGTCTCTTTCCCCTTGCTGAGCACCCGGGTGTCGTTCTCAAGCGCCAGATGCCCCTTGCGGATCAGGGTTTCCAGCTCCTCCTTCGGCACCCTAACTCCGTCCTGATGCACTACCTCCAGTTTCTGCTGCCCCTTCTTGTCGGTTAATCCGCCAAACAGTATCGGCTGGTCACTGTCGATGGTCTGGTATGTTTTCAGATAGTTGTTGAGCCGGTTGTCCAAGTAGTGGATCAGGCTCTCCTGGCACATGTAGTGGACGATCTCGCGCGGAGTGTAAAAGGCCCCCTTGGATTTACGCTCGGTGATCTCCAGCATGTTCTCGAAGACCTTGCCGAGCATCTCGGGATCGACCGCCACCTCTTTGTCAAGGGGCTCGTCCTCCTTGATGGTGAAGTTGTAGCGGTCGAAGACATCCAGAATCCCTGTGCCCGTATCGCCGGCCTTGGTCTTTTCGTCGTTGTGAAACAGGCTGTTGGGAATCTCGATCGTTTCGTTCCGCCAGTCGTAATCGGCCTCGAACAGGCCGCCGTTCAGAAACGGCACCCGACAGTCAAACCGCTGGTAGTATCCGGGGTCGGCCTGATCCTTACGCTCGCAGGCCAGGGCCTCATAAAACAGGTACTGAAGAAAATCGCGGTAGTAGTTGCCCCCGGACGCCGTAACCTTTTCAAACCGCTCGCGCAAAAACCTCTTCGTTCCGTTGCCCCACGGCTCGTTCTTGCCGGCGCCCAGCCACCCCTTCTTCTGCAGAAAGTAGAGGAAGACAATCTGACCAAGCAGCTTTTTGGCAAAACGGGATATGTCTGAATAGGGAATAGTGAATTTTGAATTGTGAATTAATTCCCTATTCCCAATTCCCAATTCACTATTCTTTTTAAGCTGCTCAACCAGCTTAAAATAAAGCAATTTGTACTGGTCAAAAAACTCGTCGGTGATCTTTTCGATGGAGAAGGCCGCCTCGATCTCTTCGATCCGCGGGTCGGCGTAATCCATAGCCAGCACCGGCAAGAGCTGCCTGCAGGCGGTGTGGCTGTTTTCATGCACTCCCACCAGGTAGGAGTAACGCCGGGCCGGGGTCAGTTCCTGCTTGAGCTTTACCTTTCCCTTCTCATCCTGAAAGGCCTCATGCTCGATCTTGACGAACGAAAAACGCCAGTCAGCCCCGGCGTCATCCTGAGCGTAAAAGGCGATCAACGATGCTTCTTTCTCAAACTGTTTCAGACGGTTGACGGCAAAGTTGCGCAGCGCCGAGCGGGCACGCTCAAGCTTGGAGAGAGACTTGACCTCTACCACCAGCAGGTCGAGCTGATTCCCCTTGGGATCCACATACTTGCCGATGCGCCAGTATTGGTTGATGTGCTGCTTGAAGGCATCGGGAATGTAATTACCGGTGTAATGTCTGTCGCGGGGCTCAAAGCGGTTGAGCAGATTGCGCAGGAACTGCTGGTATCGATCCAGCTCGAAAGGGTTGGTGAAAAGTTGCTGTATCAGCTGCTGTGCCTGTTCATTGTCCATGCCTTATTTCCCCCCTGCCGCAATCCTGTACCCGGAGAGTATGATCTCGCGCCGTGTGCCGCTGGAGCGGTTGGTTTGCACGTTCACTTCATCAACGGTTCGGACATGTTTGCGCAAGATGGTTAGAAGCTCCAGTGGGTCAAGGGTTTTCTCGAAGGCCTTCTTGATGGACTGGGCCGTCTTTTTCGCCATGAGCCCCTGGGCGATCATCCTGAGCACGCTGTCGATGAACTCCTCGTCGGCATCGGTGAATTTCTTGCAGCTGCGAAACACCTTGTCCTTTAGGCGCTTCTCGATATAGCTTGCATTGGAGCGGCCGCCACCGGAGCCGGTCGGTTCTTCTTCCTGGACAGCATCCTGGGCAAATCGCTGTTTGTTCATCTCCAACCAGTGGTAATAATCCTTTGGAACAGGCTGCCTCGGTGTATCAGCCGGACAGGCGATCAGGTTAACCGCCTCGAAGAAGGTGATCTCACGGCTTTCTCCAGCCTGGGCGCAGTAAAACTTTTTCAAGTGGCCGATGCGAAAGAATGTCACAAGTTGATCGGCTGAAAGGCCGTCGACCAGGCGACCAGCGCGGGCCTTTTTCGGCAGGTGTTTTATCTTATCGAACAGTTCCGGCTGGTTATCCCGCAGGTTGCGCATCATCTCCAGGTATTTCAGCTCAGAATCGCCTTCCTCTTCTTCGCCGGTATAGGCCTGCTTGCGGTTCAAGGTATCGAACAGCTCCTGACTGCCAATTTCTTCCCCATCGGATAGATACTTGGCGTCCTCGCCGAGGATGTCGTGGAACATCTGGATCTTGTTGATGACGTTTGCTTCGAGGCCAAGGTAGGAGTCGGCCTGGGTGGTGGGGAAAAAGTTGTAGATGTAAATGTTGGGATGCTCCGTCCCGAGGCGGTTGATACGCCCAGCACGCTGCAGCACACGGGTCGGGTTCCAAGGGAGGTCGTAGTTGATCAGAACGTTGCCCCGGTGCAGGTTGATCCCCTCTGAAAGCACATCGGTGGTGATCAGGATGCGCAGGTTCTCGTCACATTCTTTCTGGTTTGGGTCGAAGGCCGCTTTGATCATGTCGCGGGCGAGCGCCGGGTTGTGAGTTACCGCCGGGCTGCCGGTACGCCCCCCCTGACTGCTGAAGAAGATGACACTGCCAGGATACTGCCGGTTGACCTGCTCGAAAAGGTAGTCGCCGGTCTCTTTCGACTCGGTGAAGACGACCAGGCGGTTTTTCAGGACACGATCCTTCTTCAAATGGTTGATGAACGCATCGAGCTTGGGGTCCTGGTTCACATCCTGCCAAAGCAGTTCTACCTGACGCAGGAGCTGCAGATCGTAGTGCAGGTCGGTAATAAAGTCGTTACGAAAGTCGTCGGATGAATATTTCGAGGCTTTCTCTTCTTCGACATATTTTTCCAGCATCTCAACGTCGTCATTGTCGAGCAGGTCATAGACATCGATATCCTTGCTGATATAGACCGTTCCACCATCGTACATGGCGACAAACCGCTCGTACGATTCAATGAATCGTCTAACACTCTTGCGGAAGGCGTAAAAGCTGCTTTCCAGCCGCTTGATCAGAATCCCCTTCATGAAACCGCCGATGTTACGCTGCTGCTGGCGTTCGAATTCAGAGAGCTGTTTGCTTCCGATGTAGTACAGCAAGGGAATGTAGCGTGCGTAACGGAAATCCTGCAGCAGGCTGATCGTCTGGTTGAAAATGTTCTCCAGCTTACCTTCGAATTCGTACACAATCCGGCGCGGGTCCTGGACTTCGGGGAAGAAGAGTCCCTGGCTTTCGGTGTCCTTCTTGAAATAGGTCATGACGTCGGACCTTGTACGGCGGACCATGACGTGTTTGAGGATGCGTTCTCGAATTTCCTTTGAGACCTCTCTGATTGTTTGTTTGTAGGCCGGATCGGTGCGATCCAGCCCTTTAAAACGGCTGCGCAACGAGGTGAAGAAACGTTCCAGGTTAGGAATGCCGGGGATGGTGGAGTTTTTCGGGGCCTGGAACAATTTGAGCTGGGCGAAAATATCGTCAATGGTGTTGTTGAGGGGTGTAGCGGTCACCAGGATGACCTTCTTGCCACGGCAGATGTCAAGCAGATCGGCGTAGGAGCGCGTCGTCTCATTACGGAAGCGATGGGCTTCATCCACGACGACATAGTCGAAACGATCGAGTCCAAAACGGATGACCTTATCCAGCTTTCCGAGGGACTCAACCCGGGCAGGTACCCGGAAATCATGGAGGCTCTCTTCCCAGTAGCTTTTAAGAACCGGTGGACAGATCACCAGAATCCGCCCTTTGAGCTGCTGCAGCAATTGCGCGGCAATGAAGGTTTTTCCCAGACCAACGACATCGGCCAGAAAAACGCCGTTGTGCTCGTTGAGTTTCTTGATCGCCTGCTGAACCGCCTGCTGTTGGTACTGCAGCGACATGAACCCTTCGGGGAGGAAGATCTCAATATCATCCTGCAGGTTGATATCCTCCTGCAGGTATTCGTAAATAAGTTTCAGGTAGAGTTCATAGGGTGTGATGGAATCGTTAAGCCATGTTTTCTTCTGTACGGTATTGACAAAATCATCGGAAATATCGACCGACTGCCGCCAGAGTTCTTCGAATTGTGCAAGTGCGAATTCGACATCGCGCCGCTGGCGAAGCTCGACGTTGAACTCACGGTTGGCCACCAGACCTGAATAGGAAAAATTGCTCGATCCGGTGATTACGAAGCCGAAGTCCCGGTCATCAGGGGCAAATCGACCAATGTAAACCTTGGCATGAAGGTTTTTAGAGGGGAAAGCACGGATCTCCATTTTCTTGCCATTACCGCCACGCTTCCGGTCATCGTCCGGATTGGAACATTCCGACTGCAGGAATTCGATGAATTTTTTCAGCCCAATTTCGAGCTTGTCATCCGCTTCCACAGAATGTTCGATTTCTTCAACCAGCGTCTGTTGGAACTGGTCTCTTGCGTTTTTATGGGATTCGAAGTCGGGCACCGAATGGGCATGATAGGCATTGACCGCTCGGCACGTTGCATCATCAACTCCCAGACCAACCAGAATGCGGGTCTTATCAATCGGCTCGATGCTGTCATACAACTGGTAGAAGCCACTTGAACGGAAATAGCCGACCAACACGTCAAAAAACCGGGTGTCGGCGAGGGTGGACTTGAATCTATCCAGAAGGGTCTGATTTTTGTCATTAGTGAAGAAAGTGAGGTCTGTTTGATTGCCGCTCACTGATATCCTCCGGGGTTAGCCACTTATAGTCCAGATTATGTGTTCATTCCCTGCTGTAAACAAAACCTGTTCAGGACACTTTCAGGCATTAACGGGCCTGCGCCTTTTCCCCCGGCGCCGGCGGCGCTTCGGGTGCTTTGCCTCGCCATCGCCGGTCCCCGGCTCCACCGGCGGCATGGTGTTGTCGCGGCTGTACCGCTCCCACCAGGCAAGGACCTTCTCCCCTTCCCCCGTCACCGCGCACCGGCAGCGCAGATAGGCCAGGGCCTCGGCAAAGCATGACCGGGCAAGGACCCCCTGGGGGCGCTTCCCCGGGATCTTCGCGAGGCGGTGCTGGAGCAGCAGAATCTCCCGCACGGCAAGGGCGATCCGCTGGGGGATGGCGATGATGGGCGCCTGCTCGCCGAGAAAGCCGGCCATGGCCTCGTTCACCGCGTCCGGCACCTGCATCCCCGCAACAATCAGCTCCCCGGCCCGCTCCTCCACGTACTCGCCGAACATGAGGGCCAGAAGGAGCGGCGGCGACACCGGCTCCCCGCTCCCCACCTGGCCGTCCACCCACTCCAGGGCCTTGCCGATGCCGGAGTGGGGAAAGCCGTCGCTCTCCCGGTCGAGCCAGGCGCTGAAACGGGGAAAGAGGTGGCTGAAGAGCCCCGTCTGGCGCAGCAGCTGGTAGACCCGCTCCCCCTCCCCCGACAGGAACAGCTTCAGCACCTCCTCGTAGAGCCGGGGGGGGGTGGCCCGGGTGATGGCCGGCGCCAGTTCCAGAATCGCCCGCCAGGTGGCCTCCTCCACCGTAAAGCCCAGGATGGCGGCAAAGCGCACCGCCCGGATCATCCGGACCGGGTCCTCGGTGAAGCGGACCACCGGGTCGCCGATGGTCCGGATCACCCCCCGGCGCAGGTCTTCCATGCCGTTGGCGTAGTCAATGATCGAGAAGTCGGCAATGCTGTAGGCCAGGGCATTGACGGTGAAATCCCGGCGCAGGGCGTCCTCCTCCGGCGTGCCGAAGACGTTGTCCCGCAGGACCATCCCCTCGTCGCTCACCAGGTGCCGGGGCCTCCGGGAGCGTTCCCCATCCCCCTCGGCGGGAGGGGCGGCCTCAGCCTCCCCGGGCTCTTCCGGCGCCAGGGCCCGGAAGGTGGCCACCTCGATGATCTCGTCCTGGTAATGGATGTGGGCAAGCCGGAACCGGCGCCCCACCAGGCGGCAGTTGCGGAAGAGGCGCTTCACCTGGTTGGGGGTGGCGTCGGTGGCCACGTCGAAGTCCTTGGGCTCGCGCCCCAGGAGGAGGTCCCGGACGCACCCCCCCACCAGGTAGGCGATGTAGCCGTTGTCCTTGAGGCGGTAGAGGACCCGGAGGGCGTTGGGGCTCACCATGGAGCGGGAGATGGGGTGATCGGGGCGGGCAATAATGACTGGTTCTCTGTTCATGGTGGCTTTGATAGCACAGAACCAGGGGAAAAGCAAAACGCCCCACGGCGGACCGGTCCCGGAGAAAAACCGGCTTTTTTTGACATTGGTCATGACAAACGCCTCCATCCTCACCTATCATGGCCCCATGGAACCGTTCACACACAAACAGCAGCAGGATCTTAAGGTCCTCATCGATTTCGTGCGGGTCTACTGCCACGCCCGCCACGCCCGCCACGCCCGCACCCCCTTCGAGCTCCCCCCGGAGATGGAACACCGCTACCGCCGAGGGGTGGAGCTCTGCCCCGACTGTGCCGGACTCCTGGCCCACGGCATCCAGAAGCGCCGCAAGTGCCCCCTGGACCCGAAGCCCTCCTGCAAGCACTGCCGGGTCCACTGCTACAGCAGGGAGTACCGGGCGAAGATCCGGGAGGTCATGGGCTTCTCGGGACGGCGGATGATCATGCGGGGACGGCTCGACTACCTCTGGCACTATTTTTTCTGAATTGACCACTGCCATTAAACCATTAGAACGGGAGAACCCAAGCCAATGATCCGAAAAATCGTACAGATCGACGAAGAGAAGTGCAACGGCTGCGGCCTCTGCGTGCCGGCCTGCGCCGAGGGTGCCATCACCATCGTGAACGGCAAGGCGGTGCTGGCCGCCGACAATCTCTGCGACGGTCTCGGGGCCTGCCTCGGCGACTGCCCCCGGGACGCCATCCGGATCGTCGAGCGGGAGGCGGACGAGTTCGACGAGGCGGCGGTGGAGGAGCACCTGAAAACCATGGGCCGGGAGCCGGCCCACCATGGCCCCCCGGCACCGCAGCAGCACAGGCACCACGCCGGCGGCGGCTGCCCCGGCTCCCGGACCATGGCCTTCGAGAAACCCGAGCCCGCCGACGAAGAGCCCGCGGGAGGGAAGATCGCCAGCCGCCTCCGCCAGTGGCCGGTGCAGCTCCACCTGGTCCCCACCACGGCCCCCTGGTTCCAGAACGCCGACCTCCTCATCGCCGCCGACTGCGCCGCCTTCGCCCACGGCGACTTCCACCGGGAGTTCCTGGAAGGGAAGGCCCTGGTCATCGGCTGCCCCAAGCTGGACGACAACAACTTCTATCTCCAGAAGCTGACCGAGCTCTTCCGGGTCTCCTCCATCAGGAGCATCACGGTCCTGCGGATGGAGGTCCCCTGCTGCGGGGGGATCGTCCTGGCCGCCCGCCAGGCCCTGGCCGCCAGCGGAAAGGATATCCCCTTCCGGGAGGTGACCATCGGCATCCAGGGAGACATCAAGGGGTAAGGGGCAAGAATTACTCATTGTTTTTACCGCAAAAGATAAACAGGATTCTTTTTATCTTTTTTCGTTGACAAGGGGCGCTGCGGCTGGTATCTCTTTCCCTGTCAATGCAGTCACATTCGCCGCACGAAAGGAGAGACCACAACCATGTGCATGTGTACCCTCGTCACCAAAGAGGCCCCTGATTTCGCCGCCGACGCGGTTCTGCCCGACAACACCTTCGCCACCGTCAAGCTGTCGAGCTACCGGGGCAAATACGTGATCCTGTTTTTCTATCCCCTGGATTTCACCTTCGTCTGCCCCTCGGAGATCCTCGCCTTCAACAAGAAGCTGGACCAGTTCAAGGCCAAGAACTGCGAGGTGATCGGCGTCTCCGTCGACTCGAAATTCACCCACCTGGCCTGGAAGAACACGCCGGTGGAGAACGGCGGGATCGGCAACATCCAGTACCCGCTGGTCTCCGACCTGCGGAAGGAGATCGCCACCCAGTACGGGGTCCTCTTCGAGAACGCCGGCGTGGCCCTGCGGGGGCTCTTCCTCATCGACACCAAGGGGGTCGTCCGCCATGCCGTCATCAACGACCTCCCCCTGGGGCGGAGCGTCGACGAGGCCCTGCGGATGCTGGACGCCCTCCAGTTCGTGGAGACCCACGGCGACCAGGTCTGCCCCGCCAACTGGAAAGAGGGGGACGAGGCCATGAAGCCGACGGCGGCCGGCGTCGCCGACTACCTGGCAAAGCATGCGGTAGGGTAGCGGTCACCCCGCACGCGAAACGAAAGGCACGGTCCCGTTGACCGTGCCTTTTTTGTCTCTCCGAGGTCCCCATGGACGAGCTCCGCCTCATCGAAAGCCCCCTCCTCTCCGGCGCCGACCCCACGGAAGGGATCGTAGCCGCAGAACTGGCGGGACGCTTCATCCGCCTGTTCATCCGCGCAACCGACGGCGTCATCTTCCGGGATGCCCCCTTCCGCCCCTTCATGCTCCTGGAGGACGCGGCGCTCCTGACCGATTTCCGCAGCGGCGTCCAGCTCCGCCCCCTCGCCGGCCCCGGCGCCTTCCGGCACCTGGCCATCTTCGCCGACTGGGCGGAGTGCCTCGCGGCCCGTGATTTCCTGGCGAAGCGGACCGGCCATACCCCTTCCGCCCCCGGCGCCCCCTACCTCTTTCTCTCGGACCCGGTACACCAGCACCTCCTCCTCACGGGGGCCACCTTCTTCAAGGGGCTCGACTTCGGCCGCCTCCGGCGCCTCGCCCTCGACATCGAGACCGCCTGCGCCCCGGGGTTCGAGTTCTCCAACCCGGCCCGGGAGGAGGACCGCATTCTTTCCATCGCCGTCATGGAGGAGGGGGGATACGAGGAGTACCTCTCGGCCCACGAGATGTCGGAGCAGGAGCTGCTGGAGCGGCTCACCGCCATCATCCGGGAGCGGGACCCGGACGTGATCGAGGGGCACAACCTCTTCCGCTTCGACCTGGAATACATCCGGGCCCGGGCGGCCCGGCACGGGATCAGGCTCCGCTGGGGGCGCGACGGGAGCGAGCCCCGGGTCCACCCCTCCCGGTTCACCGTGGCGGAGCGGATCATCGACTATCCCCGCTGGGACATCTACGGCCGCTCGGTCATGGACACCTACTTCCTGCTCCAGATCTACGACGTTTCCAGCCGGGAACTGGAGAGCCACGGCCTCAAGCAGGCGGCCATCCACTTCGGACTCGCCGCCCCCGACCGGGTCTACCTGGACCGCCAGGCCATGGACGAGGCGTTCCGTGCCGACCCGGAGGCCCTCCGCCGCTACAACCTGGACGACGTGCGGGAGACCCTGGCCCTGTCACGGCTTCTCTCCTACCCCTGGTTCCTCCAGGCCCGCATCTTTCCCTACAGCTACCAGACCTGCGTCATCCGGGGGAACGCCACGCGGATCAACGCCCTCTTCCTGCGGGAATACCTGCGGCAGGGGGCTGCGGTCCCGAAGCCCGCGGAAGCCGATGGAACCTTCGAGGGGGGATACACCGACATCTTCGAGACCGGCGTCCTGGGCCCCATCGTCCACTGCGACGTGGCCTCCCTCTATCCCTCCGTCATGCTCGCCTGGGGGCTCGCCCCGCGGCAGGAACACCTGGGGCTCTTCCTCCCCCTTCTGGCAGAGCTGCGCCAGTTCCGCCTCGCCGCCAAGGAGCGCGCCCGGGAGGCGACGGACCCCCGCGAACGGGACTACCTCAACGCCCTCCAGCAGACCTTCAAGGTGCTCATCAACTCCTTCTACGGCTACCTGGGGACCACCATCCACAGCTTTTCCGACCCCGCCGTCGCCGCCGAGGTCACCCGCCGTGGACGGGAGCTGATCCAGGCCATGATCGACTGGCTCCGCCGGCACGGCGCCCGTCCCGTGGAGGTGGATACCGACGGCATCTACTTCATCCCGCCGCCGGGGGTGGAGACCCGCGAGCAGGAGGAGGCCCTGGTCCGGGAGCTGTCCGCCACCCTCCCCGAAGGGGTCACCGTGGAGATGGACGGCCGCTATCGGGCCATCTTCTCCTACAAGATGAAAAACTACGCCCTCCTGGACCACGACGGAAAAGTGAGCGTCAAGGGGAGCGCCCTCCGCTCCCGGGGGATCGAGCGGTACCTGCGAAACTTCATGGCCGAGGCGATCCGGCTCCTGCTGCTGGGCGAGGGGGGAAGGATCCCGGCGCTCCACGCCGACTATGCCCGGCGCCTGCGGGATCACCTCGTCCCCATCGAGGACCTCGCCCGCACCGAGACCCTCGGCGAGGCGCCGGCCACCTACCTCCAGAAGGTCCGCCAGGGGAAGCGCAACCCGTCGGCCGCCTTCGAGATAGCGCTCCGCGCCGAGCGCCCGTTCCGGGCCGGCGACCAGATCAGCTACTACGTCACCGGCCACGGGAAAGGGGTGACCGTCTACGAACACTGCCAGCCGGTTTCCCGCTACGACCCGGCCCGGCCCGACGAGAACACCGAGTACTACCTCGACAAGCTCGGCCAGCTGGTGAAACGACTGGCTCCCCACCTGCCGCAGGAGCGAACCCTCTTCGACTGAGGCCGCTTGCCACCCGAAGGCAAGTATGCTACAAGGGGAAGCAGACCCCAACCCTGTCGCAAAAGGAGAATTTATGCGCGGTTTCGCATGGTTTCTTGCCCTTGCCCTGGTCCTTTCCTGCTCCTCCCCCCTCCTTGCCCAGGATGAACCGAAACCGGAATTCGTCGTGGAGAAAATGGCCTTCAAGCTGGCCCGCGGCGTAACCAATTTCGCCACGGCCATCGTGGAGCTCCCCAAGCAGTCATACCTGACCGTTCGGGACCGGGGGAACGTGGGCTACGTGATCGGCCCCCTCAAGGGGGTCGGCATGACCCTCTACCGGGCCTTCATCGGCGCCACGGAGGCAGTCTTCTTCCCCGTCCCCCAGCCGGGATACTACGATCCCATGATTGAGCCGGAGTTCGTCTGGAAGGGATGGGAACCGCCCCAGCGGGCAACGGTGGCTGAACGGAGCGAAACCACGGAAGCGGTGGCGGGAGAGAAACAATGAACGCGGGACGGTTCGTTGCCGGCGCGGCCCTTGCCGTGCTGCTCATCCTTGGACAGCACCGGCAGGTCCATGCCAAGGGGCTGGCGTCGATCGAAGACGCCTCCGCCCAGGAGGTGGTGGACGGCATGGCCAACAAGTTCGCCCGGGGGGTGGCCAACGCGGCCACCGGGTGGCTGGAGTTCCCCAAACAGATCCATATCACCTGGCGGGAAGAAGGGGCGGCCAGGGGACTGACCGTCGGCCCCCTCAAGGGGGTGGGAATGACCGTGGCGAGGACCTTGGCCGGCGCGGGTGAAGCGGCGACGTTCTTCATCTCCTGGCCCGGCTTCTTCGAACCCTACATGGATCCGGCCTACGTTTGGGAAAAGGAATAGCAGGGCAGCCGCTCCAGGCCGGCAGTACACGAGACACAAAAAAAGCCGCATCCCGAGGATGCGGCTTTTTTTGTGTCTCCGGGAGACGTTATTACTTTGCAGCCGGAGCGGCAGCCGGAGCAGCAGCCGGAGCAGCCTCTTCCTTCTTCTCGGCCTTCTTGGCCTTCTTGGCCTTCTTGACCTTCTTGGCGGCCGGCTTCTTCTCTTCCTTCTTCACTTCAGCAGCCGGAGCAGCCGGAGCGGCAGCCGGAGCGGCTTCTTTCTTCGGCTCGGTGGCGAAAACAGCACCGGCGAAGGCAACGGCAACAAGAGCGGCAACGATCGAGGAAACAACTTTTTTCATTACAACACCTCCAAAGGATATTTTGTTCTTTTCCTACAGCAGGGAGCGTGCCACTTAACAACAAACAACACAACACATCTGAATTGCTTGGTTTAATACGTTGCCCCCCACACTCAAAGAGCCTGAAGCACCCCCGGGGCGACCCCATATCCTCCAGCGATTACCCCATATGAGGCAGCATCCTTCCCCCTCCGCAGAAGAGCACCTACAGGCGGCACCGGTCTTTTGCCTTGCCAAAAGACACCCCTTTCACTAGATTTATACATTTAACCCGTGTGACAGCCACCTTGTCGCACCTGCATGGGAGAACCCCGTTGTCGCATAATAATCTGCTCGCCATCGAAAAACCGGTCCGGTACACGGGAGACGAAATCGGCTCCCGCCCCAAAAAAGAGGCCGATCTCCGCTTTGTCCTGGCCTTCCCCGATGTCTACGAGGTGGGGATGAGCCACCTGGGGTTCCAGATCCTCTACGATATCCTGAACGACCAGGAGGGGATCGCCGCAGAACGGGCCTACACCCCCTGGCCCGACCGGGAGGCCCAGCTCCGGAGCCTCGGCGAGCCCCTCGCCACCCTGGAGAGCCATACCCCCCTGGCCCGGACCGACATCATCGGCTTCACGCTCCAGTACGAACTCTCCTACACCAACATCCTCACCATGCTCGATCTGGCCGGCATCCCCTTCCGGGCCGCCGACCGGCGGGAGGAATTTCCCCTCGTCATTGCCGGCGGCCCCTGCGCCTGCAACCCCGAGCCCCTGGCCGACTTCCTGGACGCCGTCCTCCTGGGAGACGGCGAGGAGGCGATCGTGGAGATTGCCGCCGTCTGCCGGGAGCGGAAGCGAAACGGCGAGTCGAAGGAGTGGCTCCTGGAGCGCCTTGCCGGCATCGCCGGGGTCTACGTCCCCTCCTTTTTCGAGCCCAGATACAACGACGACGGCACCATCAGCGCCATCATTCCCCTGCGGCCCGGCCATGACCGGGTGCGGCGGCGCTTCCTCTCCAACCTGGACACGGCCCCCTACCCCACGGCGCCGGTGGTCCCCTTTCTCAAGACGATCCACGACCGGGTGAGCATCGAGATCGGCCGGGGCTGCACCCGGGGGTGCCGCTTCTGCCAGGCGGGATATCTCTACCGGCCGGTGCGGGAGCGCTCCCCGGAAACGATCCTTCGCCTCGTTGAGGAGACCCTGCGGAACACCGGCTACGACGAGGTGTCGCTCCTGTCGCTCTCCACGGGCGACTACGGCTGCCTCACGCCGCTATTGCGGGAGCTGATGGTGCGCTACGCCCACGAGAGGATCGCCGTGGCCCTGCCGTCGCTGCGGGTCGGGAGCCTCAGCCAGGAGCTGGTGGAGGAGATCCGCAAGGTCCGCAAGACCGGCTTCACCCTGGCCCCCGAGGCGGGGAGCGAACGGCTGCGGCAGATCATCAACAAGGGGATATCCGAGGAGGATCTCCTCCGCAACGCCTTCGAGGCCTATTCCAACGGCTGGCGGGTCATCAAGCTCTACTTCATGATCGGGCTCCCCGGTGAAACGGAGGAGGACCTCCTCGACATCGCCGACCTGGCCCGCAAGGTTAAGCTCGAGGGGAAGCGGGCCGGCAGCGGCGGCGAGGTGAACGTTTCGGTCTCCACCTTTGTCCCCAAGCCCCACACCCCCTTCCAGTGGGAGCCCCAGATCACCACCGAGGAGACGGTTGCCAAGCAGCGGCTCCTCCGGGACGAACTCAGGAAGCGGAAACTGGGGCTCAAGTGGCACGACGCCCCCCTCTCCTTCATGGAAGGGGTCTTCGCCCGGGGGGACCGGCGCCTGGGCGCCGTGCTGGAGAAGGCATGGGAGCTGGGGTGCCGCTTTGACGGGTGGGGCGACCGGCTGAACAGCGCCGCGTGGCACGGGGCATTCGCCGCCTGCGGCATTGACCCTGCCTTCTACCACCGCCGCCGGGGACTCGACGAGGTCCTCCCCTGGGACCACCTGGACTTCGGCGTGACCAGGGCGTTCCTGCGCAGCGAACTGGAGAAGGCCTGGGCCGGCGAACCCACCGGCGACTGCCGCACCGGCCGCTGCACCGGCTGCGGCATCTGCGACTTCGACCGGATCACCATGCGGACCACCGACCCGGCATGGGAGAGAAGCGGCACCCCTGCCGCCCCGCCCCCCCCCGAGACCGACGCCAGGGTCACCATGCGGCTTCGCTACACCAAGACCGGCGCCATGCGCTACCTGAGCCACCTGGAGATGATCGGCCTCTTCACCCGGGCCGTGGGGCGCGCCCGGCTCCCCATCCGCTTCTCCCAGGGGTTCCACCCCCACCCCAAATTCTCGTTTGCCACGGCCCTTTCCGTCGGTGTAGAATCGCGGGCCGAGTATCTCGACCTGGAACTGGTCCCAGGCCCCTCGCCGGATGAGGTCCGGGACCGCCTCAACGCCGCCCTCCCGGAAGGGATGCGGATCTTGGAGGCCGTGGTCATCCCGCCGGGAACCCCGTCCCTGTCCGTGCTGATGGACAAGGTCCGCTACCGGATCACCCTGCCGCAAGAGGCGGCCCGGGACCTCGCCCCCCGGGCAGAGGCGTTCCTCGCCCGCGATACGTTCCCGATCCAGCGGGCGAAGAAGGGCCGGCTCCAGGAATATGACCTGCGCCGCGAACTGGCCGCCCTCACCGTCGATGGCCCGACGCTGGAACTGACCATCGGCCGGGGGAAACCCCTCGAGTACGCCGCCGCCATCACGGGACTGCCGCCCGAAGCGCTGGCCGAGGCCCGCATCGAAAAGCTCGACGTCCTTTTCAAGGAATCTTTGATTTCATCCATACAGGGTACATGCAATGGCCAATGAACTGGTAATCAACACCTCGTCCCACGAGACCCGCATCGCCCTCATCGAGAACGGCACCATCGCCGAGCTCTACATCGAGCGAAGCCGGGAGAAGGGGATCGTCGGCAACATCTACAAGGGGAAGGTCGTCCGGGTCCTCCCCGGCATGCAGGCGGCCTTCGTGGACATCGGCCTGGAAAAGGCGGCCTTCCTCTACGTGGCCGACGTCTTCGACGCCATGGAGGAGTTCGAGACCTTCATGGACCGCAACGGCGATGACGGCGAGGGGGAGCAGCAGGTGCTCCAGCCCCTCCACCCCATCGAGGAGCTGCTCCAGGAAGGGCAGGAGATCCTGGTGCAGGTGTCCAAGGAGCCCATCGGCACCAAGGGGGCGCGGATCACCTCCCACATCTCGCTGCCGGGACGGCACCTGGTCTACATGCCCACCGTGGACCACGTGGGTATCTCCCGCCGCATCGAGGAGGAAGCAGAGCGGGAGCGGCTCCGGGAGATCGTGGAGCGGATGAAGCCCCAGAACGGCGGCTTCATCGTCCGGACCGCCGCCGAGGGGAAGAGCGAGGAGGACCTGGTCTCTGACATGAACTACCTGACCAAGCTCTGGGACGAGGTGGTCCGGCGCAACGAGAAGGGGCACGCCCCCTCCCTCATCCACGCCGATCTGGACGTGACCCAGAAGGTGATCCGCGACATCCTCACCGAGGACGTCTCCCGCATCGTGGTGGACTCCAAGGCCGAACACGACAAGATCGTCCAGTTCATCTCCACCTTCATGCCGAAGATGAAGTACTCCATGGAGCTCTACGACGACGAGGAGCCCATCTTCGACCACTTCGGGCTGGAGGTGGAGATCAGCCGGGCCCTGGGGAGAAAGGTCTGGCTCAAGTCCGGGGGCTACATCATCATCGAGCAGACCGAGGCCCTGACCGCCATCGACGTCAACACCGGCCGCTTCGTGGGAAAGCACAACCTGGAGGACACGATCCTCAAGACCAACCTGGAGGCGGTGAAAGAGATCGCCTACCAGCTGCGGCTCCGCAACATCGGCGGGATCATCATCATCGACTTCATCGACATGGAGAAGGAGGTGAACCGGGAGAAGGTCTTCACCGCCCTGGAAGAGGCCATGAAGGCCGACAAGTCCAAGACCAACATCCTGAAGATCTCGGAGCTGGGGCTCGTGGAGATGACCCGCAAGCGGGTCCGGGAGTCCATCGGCCGGATGATGTGCGAGCCGTGCCCCTACTGCGAGGGGCGCGGGTATGTGAAATCCAAGACCACGGTCTGCCACGAGATCTTTCGGGAGCTGCGCCGGGAGATGCTCGACATCCGCGGTACCAAGGCGACCCTCACCGTCCATCCCCAGGTGGCCGATCTCCTCTACGACGAGGAGCGCCGGGGGCTGGAGGAGCTGGAAAAGAAATTCAAGAAGCGGATCACCGTCCGGGCCAAGCCCGGCTTCCACCAGGAGCAGTTCGAGATCGCCATCAGCTGATATCAGCACTATCAGGGAGGATTACACATGGTATTTGCCGCCAAGGTTTCCGAGATCCCCGACTGGGGGAAAAAGGTCGTCACCGTCAATGGCCGGGAGATCCTCCTCGTCAAGGCCAAGGGAATAGTCTACGCCTGCGAGACCGAGTGCCCCCACCAGGGAGCCCCCCTCTCCGGGGCGCTGGTGAAGGACGCCGAGCACCTCTCCTGCCAGCGCCACGGCTACCGCTTCAACCTGAAAACCGGCGCCTGCAGGGAGTTCCCCGAGTACACCCTCAAGGTCTACCCGGTGGAGGTCGTTGGCGACGACGTGATGGTGGGGCTGGAGTAAAAATTCCTTGACTCCTCGCGCTGTTCCGGTTAACCTTCCAAGCTCGTCAAAAAAATTGAGCAAAGGTGGTGAAGTACATGTACGCGGTAGTGAGAACCGGAGGGAAGCAGTACAAAGTTTCCGAAGGCGACTTTCTGAAAGTCGAGAAGCTTGAGGGGGCGGTGGGCGACACCATCGAACTCAAGGAGATCCTGATGGTTGGCGGCGAAACGGTCAAAATCGGAACACCGTTAGTGCCCAGCGCCTCCGTGGTCGGCAAGATCGTCGAGCAGGGCAAGGACAAGAAGATCCTCGTCTTCAAGTCCAAGCGGCGCAAGGACAGCAGGAAACTGCGCGGGCACCGTCAACCGAGAACCGTCCTCAAGATCGAAAAGATCAACGGGTAATCAGAACCACAGCATTTTCGCAGCGACGGCCCGGCAGTCCTGACTACCGATACGGCATGCCGTCAGGAGGTTTAGCACCATGGCACACAAGAAAGGCGTCGGCTCCACACGGAACGGACGCGATTCCGAATCAAAACGACTCGGCTGCAAGAAGTACGGCGGCGAGAACGTCAAGGCGGGAAACATCATCTACCGCCAGCGCGGCACCCAGATCCACCCCGGCACCAATGTCGGCTGCGGCAAGGACTACACCCTCTTCGCCCTCATCGACGGCGTGGTGAAGTTCGAGCGGCTGGGCCGCGACCGGAAGAAGGTCTCCGTCTACCCGGCCAGCTGATCGGAACCGGGTCGCACAAACCCAAGAGCCTGGGACTTTCGAGTCCCGGGCTTTTGTTGTTTCTTGAAACAGGATTGAAAGAGACCCCATGCAGTTCATCGATGAAGTAAAAATCCACGTCCAGTCGGGACACGGCGGCGCCGGGTGCGTCTCCTTCCGCCGGGAGAAGTTCATCCCCTTCGGCGGCCCCGACGGCGGCGACGGCGGCAAGGGGGGCGATGTGCTCTTCACCGTCGACCCGAACCTCTCCACCCTCATGGATCTCCGCTACCGTCCCCACCTGAAGGCGGGGCGAGGGAAGAACGGCATGGGGAAGGACCGCCACGGCGCCAACGGCGAGGACCTCACCATCCCCGTCCCCCCCGGCACCATCGTGAAGGATGCCGAGACGGGGGAAATCCTTGCCGACCTGACCGAGCCGGGGCAGACCGTGGTCCTCCTCAAGGGGGGGAGGGGCGGCCAGGGGAACGCCCGCTTTGCCACCTCCACCAACCGCGCTCCCAAGTTCGCCCAGCCGGGGGAGGACGAGGAGGAGCGCTGGCTGCGGCTGGAGCTGAAGCTCATGGCCGACGTGGGGCTCCTCGGCTTCCCCAACGTGGGCAAATCGTCGTTCATCACCAAGATCTCCGCGGCCCGGCCCAAGATCGCCGACTACCCCTTCACGACCATCAAGCCGAACCTGGGGGTGGTCCCCTACAAGAACTACCGTTCCTTCGTGGTGGCCGACATCCCCGGCATCATCGAGGGGGCGTCCGAGGGGGCGGGGCTGGGGCACCGGTTCCTGAAGCACGTGGAGCGGACCAACATCCTCCTCCACCTCATCGACCTCTCCTGGATCCCCGACCGGGACCCGATCCGGGAGTACGAGACCCTCAACCGGGAGCTGGCCCTCTTCAGCCCGGAACTGGCCGACAAGGAACAGATCGCCGTCATCAACAAGATCGACCTGCCGGTGGTCCAGGAGAACCTCCCGGCTGTCCAGACATGGTTCCAGGAGCGGGGCATCAGGGTTTTCCCCATCTCCGCCGCCACCGGCGAGGGGATTCCGCCGCTGCTGGACGAGATCGCCCGCCGCCTCTGGGGCGCGGCCGAGGAAGAGTGGTAGATCGGCACCCATGCGCACGTCCATCCTCAAAAAGGTCAAACGGATCGTCATCAAGATCGGCAGCCGGGTCCTCACCGGCGACGAGAACGGTCTCGACCACGCCTTCATCGCCCGGCTCGCCGCCGAAACCGCGCAACTGCGGCAGCAGGGGCGCCAGGTGATCATCGTGTCGTCGGGGGCCGTGGCCGCCGGCCGGCGGGAGCTCGGCATCGAGGGGCGCCCCAAGAGCATCCCCCAGAAGCAGGCGGCCGCGGCCATCGGCCAGTCCCGCCTCATGCGGGCCTACGAAGAGGACTTCGGCCAATTCGGCCACAAGGTGGCCCAGATCCTCCTCACCCGGGACGACCTGGCCAACCGCCGGCGTTTCCTGAACGCCCGGGCTACCCTCGACACCCTTCTGGACTTCGGGGTCATTCCGGTCATCAACGAAAACGACACCGTGGTGGTGGACGAGATCAAGTTCGGGGACAACGACAACCTCTCCGCCCTGGTGACCAACCTGGTCGAGGCCCACCTCCTGGTGATCCTGACCGACATTGACGGCTTCTACGACTCCGACCCCCGGACGAACCCCGACGCAAAGCTGATTCACCTGGTTAAGAGCATCACCCGGGAGACGGAGCGGGCCGCCGGCGACAGCGGCTCCACCGTGGGCACCGGCGGCATGGTGACCAAGCTGGCCGCCGCCAGGAAGGCGGGGCAGTTCGGGGTACCGACCCTCATTCTCAACGGCACGGTGCCGGGAATCCTTACGGAGGCATTCTCGGGCCGCGAGGTGGGGACCCTCTTCCTCCCCGCCCGGGAGAGCCTCAACCGCCGCAAACACTGGATTGCCCATACCCTGCGCCCCAGCGGCCGCCTCATCGTGGACGACGGTGCCCGGTCGGTCCTCTCCCGCCAGGGGAAGAGTCTCCTGCCATCGGGTGTGGTCCGGGTGGAGGGGGAATTCGACCGGGGTGCCTGCGTCCGGGTCTGCGGAACCGACGGCGCCGAGATCGCCCGGGGGGTGGTGGATTACTCCCACGCCGAGATCGAACGGATCCTCGGCCACCGAAGCGGCGAGATCGAGGCGATCCTCGGCTACCGGTACGGGGACGAGATCATCCACCGGGACAACCTGGTTTTGCTCTAAAAACCATTTTGAATAACACGGAGCAACGGAGCACACGGAGAAAAACCAAAAGCGGGTGATAGACAGGGTTTTCAGGTGTTCTCCGTTGCTCAGTTGCTCCGTGTTATTCAGTTTATTCTCCTTTGACTTTTCGGGACAGCTTTCACAGGAGGGTTTACATGACCATCGCCGAAAAAATACGAAAGATCGCCGCCGACGCCCGCCAGGCTGCCATCGCCATGGCGAAGCTCCCCACCGGAGCCAAGAACGACCTCCTCATGGCCATGGCCATGGCCCTCATCGACAACACCCCCCACCTGATCGAGGAAAACCGCAAGGACCTGGAGGCTGGGGAGCAGAAGGGGCTTTCCAGCGCCATGCTTGACCGGCTCATGCTGGACGAAGCGCGCATCAAGGCCATGGCCGGCGGCCTGCGGGAAGTGGCGGGGCTCCCGGACCCGGTGGGGGAGGTGACGCGGATGTGGAAGCGCCCCAACGGCCTCATGGTGGGGAAGATGCGGATACCGCTGGGGGTCATCGGCATCATCTACGAGGCCCGCCCCAACGTGACCGCCGACGCCGCGGCCCTCTGCCTCAAGGCGGGGAACAGCGTGATCCTGCGGGGGGGCTCCGAGGCGATCCACTCCAATCTTGCCATCGCCCGCATCCTGGGAGAGGAAATGGAGCGGGCCGGCATCCCGAAGGCGGCCCTGTCGGTCATCCCCTTTCCGGAGCGGGAAGGGGTCCTGGAGATGCTCAAACAGGAGGAGTACATCGACCTCATCATCCCCCGGGGGGGCGAGAGCCTCATCCGCTTCGTGGTGGAGCACTCCAAGATCCCGGTCATCAAGCACTACAAGGGGGTCTGCCACCTGTTCGTGGACGCCTCGGCCGACTTCGACATGGCCGAGCGGATCGTGGTGAACGGCAAGGTGCAGCGCCCCGGCGTCTGCAACGCCCTGGAGACCCTCCTCGTCCACAAGGACGTGGCCGAAACCTTCATCCCCCGCATCGCCCACACCCTGACCAGCCTCAAGGTGGAGCTGCGGGGCGACGACTGCGTGCGCCAGTTCGCCCCCCAGGCAAAGAGGGCCACGGAGGAGGACTGGCAGGCCGAGTACCTGGAGCTGATCCTGGCGGTCCGGGTGGTGGACGACCTGGACGAGGCCATCGACCACATCAACACCTACGGCTCCCTCCACACCGAGGCCATCGTGACCCGGGATTACCACAACTCCCAGCGCTTCATCCGGGAGGTGAACTCCAGCACGGTCCTCGTGAACGCCTCCACCCGCTTCGCCGACGGAAACCAGCTGGGCCTCGGGGCGGAGATCGGCATCTCCACCACCAAGCTCCATTCCTTCGGCCCCATGGGGCTGGAGGACCTGACGACCACCAAGTTCATCGTCTACGGCGACGGACAGGTACGGCCGTGACCGGGGACCGGGGACCAGGGACCGGAAAAAGATGAGAACGGGAATTCTCGGCGGCACCTTCAACCCCATCCACCACGCCCACCTCCGCATTGCGGAGGAGGTGCGGGAGTCGTTCGCCCTGGACCAGGTCATCTTCATCCCCGCGGCCTCCCCTCCCCACAAGCCCATGGAGGGGGAGCTCCCCTTCGAGGTCCGGTGCGAGATGGTCCGCCTCGCCACGGCGGACAACCCCTTCTTTGCCGTCTCCGCCATGGAAGGGGAGCGGGCGGGGAAGTCCTACTCCATCGATACCCTGCGGCAATTACGGCGGGAACGCCCCGGCGACGAATTCTTCTTCATTGTCGGCAGCGACTCGTTCCTGGACTTCGGCTCCTGGCACGAGTACGAGGCCATATTCTCCTCGTGCAACATCGTGGCGGTGGAGCGCCCCGGCAGCGTCATCGGCGATCTGGCGGCGGTCCTCCCCGTTGCGGCGGCACCCCAGTTCTGCTATCATGCCGCCGAAAAGCGCCTCGCCCACCGTTCGGGATACTCGGTCTACTACCTGGCCGGCATTCCCCTGGACATCTCATCAAGCGCCATCCGCCGACTCGCCCGTCTGGGACGGTCCATCAGGTATCTGGTTCCGGAACCGGTCGCGCATTACATCACAGCACAAAGGATTTACACCCATGACCGATAAACCTGCCCTCACCCCCCGCGAGCGGGCCCTGGAATGCGCCCGCCTTGCCCTGGACAAGAAGGCCCTCGACGTGAAAATACTGGAGATCGGCCGCCTGTCGTCCATTGCCGACTACCTGGTGCTCGCCTCGGGCCGCTCCGACAGACAGGCCCAGGCCATCGCCGACTCGGTAAAGAAGGGGCTCAAGAAGTACGGCAAGCCCCTCGACATTGAGGGGCTCAAGGAAGGGACCTGGATCGTCATCGACTACGGCGACGTCCTGGTTCACATCTTCCAGGAGGAACTCCGCCGCTACTACAGCCTGGACGAACTGTGGGCGTCGGCCCCGCCGGTGGAGATTCCCGAGGCCTGGCTCTGGGAAGGGAAGGAAGGGATCCCCGCGTGAAGCTGAAGGTCCTCTGGGTCGGCAAGACCCAGGAGGAGTGGCTGCGGCGCGGCATCGACGAATACGCCGGCCGCATCAGGCGCTACGCCCCCCTGGAGGTCGCCGAGGCCCGGGAGGAGAAGGGGGCCGCCGCCGAGGCGATGCGGGTCCGGGAGTGCGAACGGCTGGAAAAGCTGGTGCCCAGGAACGCCCGCCTCGTCCTCCTGGACGAGCGGGGGGACCAGATGACCTCCCCCCAGCTGGCGGCCTTCATCGCCAGGTGCCGCGACAGCGCCGTGCCGGAGATGGTCTTTGCCATCGGCGGCGCCTACGGCTTTGCCGACAGCTTCCGGGCCCGGGCCGACAGGCTCCTCTCCCTCTCCCCCCTCACCTTCACCCACCAGATGGCGCGGGTCATCCTCCTGGAACAGCTCTACCGGGCCCACACCATCATCAACGGCGAACCGTATCATCACCAATGATATGAACTTCTATCTTTTTGTGGAGGAACCATGACCCGCCCCCTCATGCTCATGATCCTCGACGGCTGGGGGATCAATCCCAGCGCCGAGCACAACGCCGTGGCCCAGGCCCGGACCCCGAACCTTGATTCTCTCCTCGCCGGCTACCCGACCACCGAAATCCAGACCTCGGGCATGGCGGTGGGGCTCCCCGACGGCCAGATGGGGAATTCGGAGGTGGGACACCTGAACATCGGCGCCGGCCGGGTCGTCTACCAGGACCTCACCCGCATCACCAAGGCGATCCAGGACGGCGACTTTTTCACCAACCCGGTGCTCCTGGAGTGCCTCGCCAGGACCAGGGCCGCCGGCGGGCGGCTCCACCTGGCGGGGCTCCTCTCCGACGGCGGAGTCCACTCCCACAACACCCACCTCTACGCCCTGCTGGAGCTGGCAAAACGCGAAGGGATCAGGGACGTCTTCATCCATGCCATCCTCGACGGCCGGGACACCCCCCCCAAGAGCGGCGCCGACTACCTGGCGCAGCTGGAGGCGGAAATCGCCCGCATCGGCACTGGCGCCATTGCCACGGTCATGGGCCGGTACTGGGCCATGGACCGTGACAACCGCTGGGAGCGGGTGGAGCGGGCCTACAACGCCATGGTCCTGGGGGAAGGAGTTCCCCGCAAGGGCTCGGCGGAGGCCATCGAGGCCAGCTATGCCGCCGACGTGACCGATGAGTTCGTGGAGCCGGCGGTGATCGTCCGCGACGGTGCGCCGCTGGGACAGCTGCGGGACGGCGACGGCTTCATCTTCTTCAACTTCCGCTCCGATCGGGCCCGGGAGATCACCCGCGCCCTGGCCCTCCCCGACTGCCCGGGCTTCACGCGGAGGAGGCGGCCGCAGCTCGCCTCCTACGTCTGCATGACCGAATACGACGCCACCTTCGGCCTTCCCATCGCCTTCGGCCCCGAGGAGCTGAAAAACATCCTCGGCGACGTCCTGGGGCAGGCGGGGCTGCGGCAGCTGCGAATCGCCGAGACCGAGAAATACGCCCACGTCACCTTCTTCTTCAACGGCGGCATCGAGGAGCCGTTCCCCCTTGAGGAGCGCTGCCTCATCCCCTCCCCCAAGGAGGTGGCCACCTACGACCAGAAGCCGGAAATGAGCGCCTACCTGGTCACCGACGAGCTCCTCAGGCGGCTGGACAGCGACGCCTACGACGTGATCGTCGTCAATTTCGCCAACGCCGACATGGTGGGACACACCGGCATCCTGGAGGCGGCAGCAAAGGCGGTGGAGGCGGTGGACAGCTGCGTGGGGCGCATCGTGGCAAAGGTGCGGGAGAAGGGGGGCGCCGTCATCATCACCGCCGACCACGGCAACGCCGAGATGATGGTGGACGAGAACGGCGGCCCCCACACGGCCCACACCAGCGAGCCGGTCCACCTGGTGCTCGTGGACGACAGCCGGAAAGGGGTCCGGCTCCGCGCCGGCACCCTGGCCGACATTGCCCCCACCATGCTGGAGATCCTGGGACTCTCCCAGCCGGCGGAGATGACGGGAAAAAGCCTCATTGCCCAGCCATGACGTTTTTTGACAGGAATCCTTGCCTTTGACAAAAAAAGGGCGCCGCACCGGATGCGACGCCCTTTTTTCATTGCCAAAGCCCGGAAGCCGGCTGCTACCCTTCCTCTTCCTCGCCGAAGGAGATCTCCCGGTAGGAGCGCTCTTCTTCAACGCGCCGGGTCTGGGCCTGGAGCTTTTCCATGTCGGACTGGCACCGGACGCAGAAGCGGGCAAAGGGCATCACCTTGAGGCGGCCAAGGGGAATCTCCTCCTCGCACTCCTCGCAGATGCCGTACTCGCCGTCGGCAATGCGGAGCAGGGCCTCGTCGATCTGACGCAGCTTGTCCCGCTCCCGGTCGTTGAGGAGGAGCCCCAGCTCGCGATCACGCTCGCTGGAGGCCTGGTCGTAGATGTCACCCGTGGGCTCGCCGGCATTTGCTTCGGTACCCGACTTCATCGCCTTGTTTATCCCTGCCAGGATCTCTTCCTTGGACCTGAGGAGGAGCGCCTTCATTTCGTCTTGTTTTTCAACCATTTACATCACTCCATGATAGTTAGGTGGGCCAAAAGGTCCCGAAATGGTACTCAAAAACTTTTGATTGTCAAGCAAAATCCAGGCCCATCACTCCTCGACGATTTCACCGATGAGGTCGTAGTCGGAGGAATCGGTGATCCGCAGCCGCACGATGTCCCCCACGTTGGCGTTGCCGGCGGTGATGTAGACCTGGCCGTCGATGTCGGGGGCCTGCCGGGACGAGCGCCCCTTGAGGAGCAGGTCGGTCTCGTCGCTGTACCCCTCCACGATCACCTCCTCCTCGGTGTCGATGAGGCGGCGGTTGCGCTTGAAGGAGAGCCGGGCCTGGACCTTCATGAGCTTCTTGTAGCGGTCCCGCTTGACCCGCTCGGACACCTGGTCCTCCATCCCGGCGGCCGGGGTCCCCTCTTCCCGGGAGTAGCAGAAGACACCGAGGCGGTCGAACTGGGTCTCCTCCACGTAGTGGAGAAGGGTGCGGAAATCCTCCTCGGTCTCGCCGGGGAAGCCGACGATGATGGAGGTGCGGAGGGCGATCTCGGGAATCTCGGACCGGATCTTGGCGATGAGCGCCCGGATCTGGGGTTCGGTGCTCCGGCGGTTCATCCGCTTCAGGACCGGATCGCTGATGTGCTGGATCGGGATATCCAGGTACTTGCAGACCTTGGGCTCGCTCTTGATGATTTCGATGAGGCCGTCGGTGATTCCGTCGGGGTAGGCGTAGAGGAGCCTGATCCAGCGCAGACCCGCAATCTTGGCCAGTTCCCGGATAAGCTCCTCCAGGGTGGGGTTTCCCGGCAGGTCGCGTCCCCAGGCGGTGATATCCTGGGCGATGAGGTTGATCTCCTTGGTGCCGCTGGAAACCAGGGTCCGGGCCTCCATGAGGAGGTTGTCCATCGGCCGGGAGCGGAGCGCCCCCCGCAGCGACGGGATGACGCAGTAGGAGCAGCAGTTGGAACACCCCTCGGCGATCTTCAGGTAGGCGGTGTAGGCCGGTGACGACTTGAGCCGCGGCAGGCTCTCGTCGAAGATGTAGTTGGGGTCGCTGATGTAGCGGAGCTGCCCGGCGGTGCCCCGCTTCTCGGCGATGATCTCGGCAATGCGGGGGTAGTCGGCGGTCCCCACGAAGATGTCCACCTCGGGAAGCTCCGCAGCCAGCTCCTCCTGGTAGCGCTGGGGGAGGCAGCCGGTCACGACCAGGAGCCGGCAGCGGCCGTCCTGCTTGCGGTCGGCGAGATCCAGGATCGTGTCGATGCTCTCCTTCTTGGCGTCGCCGATGAAGGAACAGGTGTTGACGATGATGATGTCGGCCTCGTGCTCGTCGGTGGTGATCTCGTACTGGTCCTTGGCCAGGCAGCCGAGCATCACCTCGGCGTCCACCAGGTTCTTGGGGCAGCCGAGGCTGACCATGCTTACTTTTTCCTTCATTAAATCAGTTTCCTCTCTTCGCTCCGAAATGGCTAATCCCTGAAATTGACAAACTGGAGCTCGATCCCCAGATCTTTCCCCTTGAGGGTCCGGATCGCCTCCTGGAGGTCGTCCCGGTTCTTGCCGGTGACCCGCACCTGGTCGTCCTGGATCTGCCCCTGGACCTTGAGCTTGGTATCCTTGATGACGGCCACGATCTCTTTCCCCTTCTCCTTGGAGACCCCCTGCTGAATGGTGACGATCTGCCGCACCATGCCGCCGGAGGCGGGCTCGGCCTTGCCGTACTGGAGGGCCTTGGGGGAGATCCCCCGCTTGATGAACTTGGACTGGAGAATGTCGACGATGGCCTTCAGCCGGAAGTCGTCGTCGGCCAGGATCCTGATGGCATCCTTCTCCAGGGTCACCTGGCTCTTGGAACCCTTGAAGTCATAGCGCTGGCCGATCTCCTTCACGGCCTGGTTCACCGCGTTGTCCACCTCCTGCATGTCCACCTTTGAAACGATGTCGAATGACGGCATCATCTCCTCCTTTATCTGGTTTGTGCGTTGGTTACCGGATTCCCCCCATGGGGTTCTGCATCACCTCGACCCCCGGCGGCACCGTGAAGGTAAAAAGCGACGCCTTCACCCCCCGGTTCACCTTCACCCTGCTGAACTCGATGGCGGTCCGGTTACCCAGCTGGTCGAAGACCACCGAGGAGACGATGGGAAACGGCATCGTCGCCCGGCCGCCGGCCAGGAACTCATCCACGGCCTTTCCCGAAATGGTCAGCTGGAGCTTCTGGAAGGCCTGCCCCGGCTTTTTCGGCACCAGCTCCAGGACGTAGTTCCCCCGGGAGTCCTTCCCGTCCCCCACGAAGCGGGCCGTGAAGTCCCGGGAGATCTCCCCCATCCCCGTGAGGTACGACAGGGCCACCCCGCCGCCGCCGGCAAAGAGGGAGGCGGCATCCATGGTCATCACCTGCCGGTTTTCGGGGAGGTAGTACCAGACGGTCGTGCCGTTGGAGATGATCTCCTGGCGGGGCTTGGTGTAGTTGAAACGGAACATGGCCCCAGCGCCCCCCCCCTTGCGGATGAAAACCTCGCCGGCGCCGGTCTGGGCCTTTTTCACCGAGGCCAGTTCGGCCCGCTGACTGAAGGAGGCCTGGAGGTCCCGCAGTGATGCGTACCCCTTCTCCAGGGCCGTCACCACTTCGCCCACGGAGGCGGCGCCGGCAAGGGACGGGGCGATGGCAACAAGGGCCGCGACGAGGCACGGCAGAAGGCGACGGAGTATCATGGGCTCCTCCTGAGCGGTTGATGGTGCATGCAAACAGCAAGGGCGGCATGATCCATACCGCCCCCGCGAGTACCCCTGGGAAATTCCTTGCTCACCGCTTCCGGGGCGGCTTCACCACCTGAACCCCCGGCGGGACGGCAAAGGTGAAGAGGCTGTCGCTCAGCATCATGTTCGTCCGCACGTTGCTGAACTCCATGAGGGTCGTGTTCCCCTGCCGGTCCACCATGGTGGTGGAGAGGATCGGAAACGGCCACTCCTGCCGGCCCAGACCGGAGACACTGCTCACCGCGGTCCTTCCGCTCCGGACGTAGCTCAGGACCGCCTCCCGGGAGACGACGACGAAGAGCTTGGCGATGAACGCGGTGGCCCGGCGGGGGGTCAGCTCCAGCACGTAGTTGCCGGCGATGTCCTGTCCCTGGGAAGAGAAGACAATCAGGAAATCTTTGGAGATCCGCGGCAGCCCCTGGAGGAAATTCGACGCCCGGTCCCGGTCCGGATCAAAGGTATAGGGGTTGAATACCGGCGTCACGTCGCTCAGGATCACCTGCCGGTTCTCGGGGAGGTAGGTCCAGAGGGTCCGGCCGTCGGAGACGATCTCCTGCTTCAGGGGGCGGAAGTAGTCAAAGCGGAACATGAGCGGCTCGCGGCTGGTGGCCGTCTTCAGGTACATCTGGCCGTCGGCCCGCATCTCCCGCTCTTTTCCGGCCATGGTCGAGCGCTGGAAGAAGTCGGCGGTCACCGTGGACAGGGGGGGAAGACCGGTATTCCTGTCGGGCCGGAACGACTTCTCCACCGTGTCGATGACGTCCTGAAGGCCGGCGGTCACCTTCGCCACCGGAGCTGCCGTGGCGGGAAGCGCCGCCACGAGAAGCGCCAGGAATGCCGTGACCAGCCTGATAGCCTTCATGCCCCCTCCTCGCGAATGCTAAATCTGCCTGATGGGCTGCTGCAGCGCCCTCACCATGATAATACCGGTTGCCGTGCTGAACTCCAGGCTCCGCCCGTAATCCCCCCCCGTATCCTCGGCCACGAGAGGAATGCCGCTCCGCTCCAGGGCAGCCCTGGCCGCGGCCACATTGCGCTCGCCGATCCCGCCGTGGGTCGAACGGTACTGGGGCTCGAACATGGTGGCACCGCCGGCCAATTTTGCCACAAGTCGCCCGGGGGCGCAACCGCATTTGACGAGCTCCTCGACCATGAGCTCCACGGCCCAGCAGGTAAATTTTGCTGTTTTTTCGACCATTTCCACTTCGCGCACCGGCGCCGGCAAGAGAGTATGGGCAAGTCCGCCGGCCCGGGCATCGGGATCGTAGAGGGCGATGCCGACGCAGGAGCCGAGGCCGTAGGTCACCAGAACCGCCGGGGCAAAGGCGACCCGGTACTCCGAAATGCCGATGCTGATGATCTTGCTCAAAGCTTCACCCCTATGGCATTGAGGATGATCTTCAGGGATTCGGGGTCGGGAAGGAGGAAGAACTGGCCGTTGATCCTCTCCTCCTCGCCGAAGAAGTCGGTTTCCACCATGAGGGCCAGGTCCCCCACCTCTCCCAGTTCGATGAGGACATAGTCGATGACGGCGCCGGCCATGTCGAAGGAGAGGACCGGCACCGACGGAATCAGCGTCTTTCCCATGAGGGTGCCGAGGGCGTTCAGGTAGGCGGAGGCGAGAATGTTTCCCACCTCCTTGAGGGCCGAGATCTCCAGTTCGGTGAGAAGCGCCCCCTCGCTCTTCTCCCGGGGGAGGAGCCTCGCGAGGAGCTTGAGGGCACTCTCCCGGGGAAGGACGATGAGGATGTTCCCCCGGGCGTCGCCGAGCATCTGCAGGTAGATCCCCACAACGAGCTTCTCGGCGCCGCCGAAGACCTCCGGCACCCTGGCAATATCCGTCAGGAGCACCTTGGGGACCGAAAGGGAGATGCTCCGGCCGATAAGCTGCGAAAGGGCCGTGGCTGCGTGGGCCACCCCGATATTGCTCACCTCCCGCAGGGCATCCAGGTGCTCCTCTGTCAATGCATCGAATTTCATGCGGCTGTCCCCCCCTCTTCCGTTGCCGGCCTGGTGCATGGAACCCATGGGCCGAAGCTTACCCCTCGGCGACCTTCCGGATGATCTCCTTAACCCGGTCGGGATTGAAGGGCTTCAGGATGAAATCCCGGGCTCCGAACCCCTGGGCCTTCTGGACCAGGGACTCCTGCCCCACGGCACTGCAGATGACCACCCGCGCCCCCGGGTCGATGGCCATGATCTCGCGAAGGGCTTCGATGCCATTTTTTACGGGCATGATGATGTCGAGGGTCACCATATCGGGCCGGACATCGCGGTAGGTGAGCACCGCCTCGGCGCCGTCCGCCGCCTCCGCCACCACCTCGAACCCGTCTTCCTCCAGAATGCCACGCAGCATTTTCCGCATGAACAGCGCATCATCAACGATCAGCACTCTCTTCCTAGCCATGAATCCTCCGTGTTAAGGCGTTCAAAATCTCTTGCCGGAATGCTCCGAGCCCGCGGGTCACGCAGTCCGCTGTTTCGGCTCTCCTTGAAGGCCCGGCATTCAGTAGGCGGAAAAACGATTCTTCTGGTAAATCCGCTCCATGGGGCAAAGGGTGGCAAACCGCTGCCGCACCTCGCCCACGAGGGTCTCCGCCTTGCCGAGGACCAGCACCCCCCCCGTGCGGAGAGAGGAGGCAAAGCCCTGAAGAATCCGCGCCTGCTCGTCCCGCTCGAAATAGATGAGGACATTGCGGCAGAGGATCAGATCGCTCTCCATGGCTGCTGCCGGGTCAAACAGGTCCCCCCGCCGGAACTCCACCATCGCCCTGACCGCGGGAGCCAGCACGAACCGCCCCCCCTGGGGGGAAAAGTAGCGTTCCCTCACCCCGGCGGGAAGCTCGGCGAGACGCTCGGGGGGATAGGCTCCGACGCGGGCCGCATCGAGTATCCCCTCATTTATATCGGTCGCCACCAGGGAAACCTTGAATTCTTTCAGCTCATCCCCGAACGAATCTTTCAGGATGATCGCCAGGGAGTACGGTTCTTCGCCGCCGGCGCAGCCCACGCTCCAGAAGGTGGCTTCCCGGCGCCCCTCGAGGCGCAGGCGCTCGAAAAGCATCGGGAGGATCTCCTCCCGCAGCTTCTCGAAGGTGGGACGGTTGCGGAAGAACTGGCTCACGTGGATGGTGAGCCCCTTGAGAAGGAGGTCCAGCTCCCGTTCGCTCCGGGCCACCAGATCGCAGTAGGCCTCGGCCGTGGCGGAGTGGGTCGCCCGAGCCCGAATGGCAATCCGCCGCTTCAGGTACTTGTCCTTGTAGCTGCCGATGTCGAAGTTACGGCGGGACCTGAGAATCTCCCGAACCCGCGCCAGCGCATGGTCGGGAAAGTCAAGGGGGGTTTCGTCGCCGGCGGGTGCCGCGCGCATCGGTGAAGTCATGGCCTCATGCCCTGTTCTGAAGGAGGTGGTGATGTGGCTGCCATCGGCAATAAAGTCCCCCCTTACGGGAGTTCCCCGTCAGCAGTCGCTGATCGCGGCAAAATGGTTGTAGCCTCCCCCAGCAAGAGGAACCTCGCGGCCGTCGGCCCCCGTCACCACCAGCCCGCAGCCGGCGGTTATCTCTCCGATGGGGGTTGCGGTCAGGCCGCTCTCCGCCAGGAGGGGAGCCACTTCTCCGCTCCGCCCGGCAGGAACGGTGAACAGGAGCTCGTAATCCTCGCCGCCGGTCAGTGCCAGGAGGGGAGGGTCGGGAGTCACGGCGGGGGCCAGTTGGCGAAATGCCGGCGAGAGGGGGAGACGGTCCAGCACAAGCCGGGCACCGACGCCGGAAAGTTCCAGGATGTGTCCCAGGTCGGCGGCAATGCCGTCGCTCACATCGATCATGGCGCTGGGGAGCCCCGCCCGGGCAAGGGCCAGACCGGCCGCGACCCGGGGAGTCGGATCAAGATGGCGCTCCACGGCCCATCCCCGGCGTTCCCCGCGCCGCAGGAGCTCCAGCCCCAGGGCCGAGTCGCCGACGGTGCCGGTGACGAAAACATGGTCGCCAGGGCGGGCGCCGCCGCGGCGGACAACGAGTTCCGGAATCTGCTCGCCATGGAGAGTGACTGAAATCACCAGACCACTGGATGAGCGGCAGGTGTCGCCCCCCATGAGGGTGACGCCGTGCTCCCGGGCCAGATCGAGCATCCCCTCGGTGAACCGGTCGAGGAACTCCAAGGAAATCCCCGCGGGAACGGCGAGTGAAAGAAGAAAGTGACGGGGCTCCCCCCCCATGGCGGCCACGTCGGAGAGGTTCACCGCCAGGGACTTTCTCCCGAGGCGGTAAGGGTCGGTGTAGGAAAGATCAAAGTGGATCCCCTCCAGGAGCATGTCGGCGGTGACGAGGAGCCACCGCCCCGGCGTGGGTTCCGCGGCGGCGGCGTCGTCGCCGATGCCGATCCGCACGCCGGCGCCGTCGGCAACCCGGGACGAAATGCGCCCGATGAGGCCGAATTCCCCGATCTCCCGAAGTTTCACCCCTTGGCTCCAGCCACGGCCCCCTTGGGGGAGGCGGCAACCCCGCGCCGGGGAGGCGCCTTCACCGCCGCGGCCGCCGGCTTCCCTTCGCTGACAGGGGGCGGGGGGGGGAAGGTCTCCAGGGCCACCGCAAGGACGTCGTCAATCACCTTGGCGGAGACAACCGTCACCTTCTTGAGAATATGCCGGGGAATCTCCTCAAGGTCCTTCATGTTCTGCTCGGGAATGACGATGGTCTTGATGCCGGCCCTGATGGCGGCCAGCATCTTCTCCTTGAGGCCGCCGATGGGCAGGACCTTTCCCCGCAGGGTGATCTCGCCGGTCATGGCCACGTCCTTGCGGACCGGAACCCGCGTCAGGGCCGACACCAGGGCCGTGGCCATGGTGACGCCGGCCGAGGGGCCATCCTTGGGAATGGCGCCGGCAGGCACGTGGACGTGGATGTCGCAGCCGGAGAGAAAATCCTCGACCAGGTGGAACTCCCTCGCCTTGGAACGGATGTAGGAAAGGGCCGCCTGGACCGACTCCTTCATGACATCACCCAGGTGCCCGGTGAGGGTGAGCCCCCCCTTCCCCTTCATGATGGTGGCCTCCACGAAGAGGACCTCTCCCCCCACGGGGGTCCAGGCAAGGCCGGTGACGGTCCCCACCTCGTTCTTCTCCATCTCACCTTCCCGGATGAAGCGGGCCGGCCCCAGGTATTTCGCCACCGTGGCCGGGGTGATCCGATAGCGGCGGGTATCCCCCTCGGCCACCTTGCGGGCCACCTTGCGGCAGACGCTGCCGATCTCCCGCTCCAGGTTCCGCAGGCCCGCCTCGCGGGTATACCTGGCGATGATGGTGCGCACCGCCTCGTCGCTGAAGACGATCTCCTTTTCGGAGATGCCGTTCTCCTTCATCTGGCGGGGGATGAGGTAGCGCTTGGCAATCTCCAGCTTCTCTTCCTCGGTGTAGCCCGAGAGCTGGATCACCTCCATCCGGTCCCGGAGCGGCCCCGGGATCGTGTCCATCTGGTTGGCCGTGGCGATGAACATCACGTTGGACAGGTTGAAGGGGAGGTTGATGTAGTGGTCCGAGAACATGTGGTTCTGCTCCGGGTCCAGTACCTCCAGCAGGGCCGAGGAGGGATCGCCCCGGAAGTCGGCCCCCAGCTTGTCCAGCTCGTCCAGCATGAAGACCGGGTTGTTGGAGCCGGCCTGCTTGAGCCCCTGGATGATCCGTCCCGGCAGCGCCCCCACGTAGGTGCGCCGGTGGCCCCGGATCTCCGCCTCGTCCCGCACGCCGCCCAGGGAGATTCTGACGAACTTCCGCCCCATGGCCCGGGCGATGGACTTGCCGAGGGAGGTCTTGCCGACGCCGGGAGGCCCCACGAAGCAGAGGATCGGCCCTTTCATCTTCTTGCGGAGCTTGCGCACGGCCAGGAACTCCAGGATCCGCTCCTTGATCTTCTCCAGGTAGAAGTGGTCCTCGTCCAGGATCTGCCGGGCCCGCTTGATGTCCAGGAGATCCTTGGTGGCCTTGCCCCAGGGGAGCTCCACCATCCAATCGAGGTACGTGCGGAGCATCCCCGCCTCGGCGGCATCCGGGTGCATCTGCTCCAGGCGCCCCAGCTGTTTGAACGCCTCCTTCTCCACGTTCGGCGGCATCTTGGCCTGCTCGATGGCCTTGCGGAGCTCGTTCAGCTCCTCGGAGCGGGGATCGGTCTCTCCCAGCTCCTGCTGGATGGCCCGCAGCTGTTCCCGAAGGAAGTACTCCCGCTGGCTCTTCCCCATCTCCTCCTTGGCGGCCGACTGGATCTTCACCTGCATGTCGAGGAGCTCGTGCTCCTTGTTGAGGTGCTCGTTCACCTTCTGGAGCCGCTGGATCGGGTCAATGATCTCCAGCAGGGCCTGGGCGTCGTCCACCTTGAGGCCGATGTTGCTGGCGATGAGGTCGGCCAGGCTTCCCGGCTCCTGCATATTCTCCACGATGACGAGAACCTCGGGAGAGACCGCCTTGCCGAGGGAAACGATCTGGGTCAACTGCTCCTTCACGGCCCGCATGAGGGCCTCCACCTCCAGGGACCCCTCGGGCACCGGGAGCTCCACGATCCGCTCGATCCGGACCGCGTAGGAGGGCCTGGACTCCACGAACTCCGTGATCCGCCCCTTGGCGAGCCCCTGGACAAGGACCTTCACCCGGCCGTCGGGAAGCTTCAGCATCCGCATGATCATCGCCACGGTGCCGACGGTATAGATCCCCTCGGGGGTCGGCTCCTCGTCCCCCATCTCCTTCTGGGTGGCGAGAAAGATGAGCCGGTCCCGGGAAAGGGCCTGGTCCACCGCGTTGATGGAAAGCTCTCGCCCCACGAAGAGGGGGAGGATCATGTAGGGATAGACCACCACGTCCCTCACCGGGAGCAACGGCAGGACGTCGGGGATTTTCAGCTCCTCTCCCTCCTGCCGGGATTCTTTATTGTCATTTTCTTCCATTATCGTCTCCTTGTTCTATCGGTATCTCGCGGATGAGCTTCCCCCGGTCCGCAAGACGGGGAAAGGTGACCACGAGGACCCCCTGCCGGAAGAAAGCCGCGACGGCGCCGAGATCAACCGTGACCGGCACCTCGACGGTGCGGCAGAAGCGGCCGAACCTCCGCTCCAGACAACGGTAGCTCACCCCGTCGCGGGTATCGTCGCGCTTGACCCCTTCCAGAATCAGCGTATTGCAGCAGAGCTTCAGCGACAGGTCGCTCCGGTCGCACCCGGGGATTTCGAACTCCACCGTGAATTCGTCCTGGGTCTCGAAGATGTCGATGGCGGGGAGGTACTCGCACTCCCCCCACCGCTCTCCGCCCCCGGTGCGGGCGATATAGTCGAAAACCTCGTCAATCTGCAGATGCAGAAGAGAGAGCCAGTCGAGCGGCTCCTTGGGAATAACGGCCATGGCACCCCCATGGTTCGGATAGGCCTGCGCGGAAAAAACCACGCCCGGGAAAAGGACAACGGGTCCAGCAGGTCAGCTTAATCATCTAATCATCTTTGCGGCTGAAGTCAAGGCAATCCACGCGGGCACGCCGGCGGAAACCATCGGGAATCCCGTATCATTCCCGGCCTCCGCGCTCCTGAAGCGGTTAATCCGTTGAATTTTGCCCCCCCTCTGTGTATAATCCCCCGAATTGCAATCCGGACGGATACTGTCCCGTACCGACATCACTCCTTCCATCCGGACGCCGCGCCGCCCCGGCGTCTGCTCGCTCCGTCCAACCGGCCCCTCAGCGCCGCCGCCAGACCAGACCGCCCCGCCGTACGGGGCAACTGCGTGGAGACTGCCGCCGGGCGTCATCCCCGCACAGCCCGGGCCTCATTCGCCGCCGGAACCGACAGGCATCGGAGCACCACTTGAAACCTCAGGAGGACCCTTCGTGATATCTCGCAGAACAATCTTGATCCCGACCCTCCTCTTCCAGTTTGCCATCTCTTATCCCCTGACCGCCGCGGCCGACAGCCGCTGTGACGATGCACTCCGTCTGGCGGGCACCATAGCGGCAAATGCCGACGGCGAGAGCACCCGCCGGACAGAGGAACGGATCCTCGACGCCTGCCCCGAGGGGGCTGCCGGCTATTTCGTCCAGGGCGTGCGGGCCCAGAGGGGGGGGCGCCATGACGAGGCGGTCCGCAACTTCCGCGAGGCCCTTCGCCTTGAGCCGTCCTTCTCCCAAGCCCAGGGGAACCTGGGGCTCGCCCTTCTGGAAAAAGGGAGCCACGACGACGCCGTCGTGGAGCTGACCCGCGCCATCTCCTCGGACCCGAATCCCCATTATCACCTTGGCCTGGCAAAGATCTTCGGCCAGCGCAAGCTCCACTCCCTTGCCCTCTATCATTACACCGAGGCAGCCAAGGGACTCCCCTCCGACCCGGCCATCCCCACCGAGCTCGCCGGACTCTACCGGGAGATGGGCAAAGGCGGCGACGCCGAAAAACAATACCGCAAGGCCCTCGGACTTTCACCATCCCACGAGGGGGCACGGCTCGGACTTGCCTCCCTCTACATGGCGGAAGGTCAAACCGACCGGGCCATCACGGAGCTCAAACAGGCCCAGATCGCCAACCCCGGCAACAAGGAGATCAACCGCCGGCTTGCCGAAGCCTACGAGAAAAAAGGGGACCGGCAGGCCGCCGACTATGAATATCTCCTGGCGGGAAAACAGCGGGGAGTCCTCTCCGATGAACGGCTCCGGAGGGGCGAAGAGCTGCTGCGGGCCAAGGAGTACGGCAAGGCCGTCGATGAATTCAGGTCGGCCCTCAAGGAGAGACCCGACTGGCCCGAGGCCCTCTCCAGACTTGCCGAGGCCCAGGCGGCGGCCGGCCTTGACGACGAGGCCATCGCAACCCACAAGGAGCTGATCCGGCTCAGGATCGGCGGCGGGGATACCCACTACAATCTCGGCGTCCTCTATGAACGGAAGGGACTCATCGACGAGGCGGTGGTCTCCTACAAGCAGGCACTCCACGACTCCCCCGGCAACGGCGACGCCCGCCGGCGCCTGGCCGACATCTACACGCTCCGGGGGAATTACCCCCAAGCCATCGAGCAGTACCAGGAGCTCCTCAAGAAGGGTGACGGCAACCCGTTGCTCCACCTGAAGCTTGCCCGGGCCCACCTGAACGCCAAGAACCCCAAGGAGGCCCTGGCCTCTTACCGTGAAGCCATCAGGATCGATCCCGACAACCTGGAGGCCCGGCGCGAACTGGCACTTCTCTACCGCAAAGGCAACCAGAACGAGGAGGCCGAGAAGCAATATCTGGAGATCCTCCGGATCAGGAAGGACGATGCCGAGGCCCGCAACATCCTGACGGCACTCTATGTGAAGTCAAAGAAGTACGATGAGCTGATCACCCTCCTGAAGGAAGGTGTCGAGCTGGCCCCGAACGACCCCGCAAGCCACTACAAGCTGGGCCTCATCTACGAATTCAAGAAGGACTACGCCGCCGCCGAAGAGCGGTACAGGAAGTCGGTGGAACTGAAGGGGGACCACGCCAAGAGCCTCAACGCCCTGGGGCGGATCTACCTGAAGACGGGAAAGATTGCCGAAGCCAGGGAAGCCCTGGAAGCGGCAAAGAAGGCCGATCCGGGCATGGAGGAAACCGCCGTTCTCCTGAGCAACATCAAGGAGGAGCTCTCCCCCGAGCCTTCCCGGCTGGTCAAGAAAAGCCGCAAAGGGAAATCGGCGAAAGCAATAAAGAAGTCGAAATCGTCGAAGAAAAAATCTTCGAAAAAGGCCACCAAGAACAGCTCAAAGAAGTCGTCGAAAAAATCAGGAACCAAGGCCAAGAAGAGTACCAAGAAGGCAACGAATAAACGCTAGGGGGCGGAACCGGTCCGCACTTACTCGGACCGGCCCCGGCCGCAAACGACCATAACATACAAAAACGAAGGGCCGGCATCTGCCGGCCCTTCGTGCATTGAGCCTTTTCTCCCTATTTCGGAGAATCGTCCTTTTTCTCCGGTGTTATCTCGATTTCGTCCTTTCCGTCCGATGCCTTCTTGAAGTTGCGGATGCTCTTGCCGAGGGCCGCTCCGATCTCCGGCAGCCTGCCGGCACCGAAGACCACGAGAACAATGACGAGAATAACTATCAGTTCAGGCATGCCGAATCCGAACATACTGGGTAACCTCCTGCGATAATTGGTCTGGGTGAGTATTGCATCCGGCCCGCCAAAAATCAAGCCCTACCTCCCCCCGCGGCAACCGCCGCACTCCTGCGGCCCCTTTTTCTTTTTTTCTGTATTTTATGGCGGCCCGTGACTATACTTACTGTCCATTGTTGTCGGTTTGCCATGAGTCGAGCCAAAACAACCCGCACATTTATTTTATGCGTTTTTAACTTCGCTTCCCTTATGCTATTGTTATAAAAATTCGTCGACAACGCCATGTGCAAGGGCAGCCCATGACAAACAGACACATTCTTCTTATTGAAGACAACCCCGACGATGAAATCCTGACGCTTCGCGCCCTCCGCAAGCACAACATCGCCACCGAGATCACCGTGGCCCGGGACGGGGTCGAAGCCCTTGATTACCTCTTCGCCGCTGATGCCCAGGGGGGGCACGTTGCGGCCTCCCTCCCCAGCCTGGTTCTCCTGGACCTGAAACTCCCCAAGGTGGACGGTCTCGAAGTCCTGCGCCGCATCAGAAGCGATGAGCGGACACGGCTGCTGCCGGTGGTTATCTTCACCTCCTCCAACGAGGAGCAGGACATTCTGGAGTGCCATAATCTGGGGGCCAACAGCTACATCCGCAAGCCGGTGGACTTCAACCAGCTGAGCGAGGCGCTCCGTCTCATCGGCACCTACTGGCTCACCATGAACCTGACCCCCAAACCCTCCAACGGACCCAAATAGACTCCGGCCGGCAGCCTCTGCCCCGGAGCCCGCCGCCGTCTTCTTCCCGGACCCTTTTTCCCCGATGCAATCGCTCCTCGGGCGTGGTACTATCCCCCCCATGGAGCGCTATACCCTGGTAAGTGACTATACTCCCCGCGGAGACCAGCCGAGGGCCATCGAGGAGCTGAGCGAAGGAATCCTGCGGGGGGACCGGCACCAGGTCCTCCTGGGGGTCACCGGCTCGGGAAAAACCTTCACCATGGCGAACGTCATCGCCGCCGCCAACCGTCCCACCCTGGTCCTGGCCCCCAACAAGACCCTGGCGGCCCAGCTCTACGGCGAGTTCAAGGAGCTCTTTCCCCACAACGCCGTGGAGTACTTCGTCTCCTACTACGACTACTACCAGCCCGAGGCCTACATCCCCACCACGGACACCTTCATCGAGAAGGACTCCTCCATCAACGACGAGATCGACAAGCTGCGCCACGCGGCCACCCGCAGCCTCCTGACCCGGCGGGACGTCATCATCGTCGCCTCGGTGTCGTGCATCTACGGCATCGGCTCCCCGGCCGAGTACCAGGCGATGCACATCTTCTTCCACGAGGGGGAGGAGTACGGCCGTGACACCCTGCTGCGCAAGCTCGTGGAGATCCAGTACGAGCGCAGCGACGTGGACTTCCACCGGGGTACCTTCCGGGTGCGGGGGGACATCGTGGAGGTCTTCCCGGCCCACGAGGACGAGAAGGCCCTGCGGATCGAGTTCTTCGGCGACACGGTGGACGCCGTCAGCGAGATCGATCCCCTGCGGGGGGTCCCCCTCCAGCGGCTCGCCAAGTGCGCCATCTATCCCGCCTCCCACTACGTGGCGACCCGGGAGACCCTGGAGCGGGCCATCGAGGAGATCCGGGTGGCCCTGCGGGAGCGGATCCAGTGGTTCCGGGAGCGGAACATGCTCGTGGAGGCCCAGCGGATCGAGCAGCGGACCATGTTCGACCTGGAGATGATGGAGGAGATGGGGTTCTGCCAGGGGATCGAGAACTACTCCCGCCACTTCGACGGCCGGGCGCCGGGGGAGCCCCCCTACACCCTCATCGACTATTTTCCCAAGGATTTCCTCCTCTTCATCGACGAATCCCACATCACCGTCTCCCAGGTGGGGGGGATGTACCGGGGGGACCGCAGCCGCAAGGAGACCCTGGTGAACTACGGGTTCCGGCTCCCGTCGGCCCTGGACAACCGTCCCCTCACCTTCCAGGAGTTCACCGCGCGCCTCAACCAGACGATCTACGTCTCCGCCACCCCCGCGGACTACGAACTGCGGCAGGCCGGCGGCGTGGTGGTGGAGCAGGTGATCCGCCCCACCGGGCTCCTGGACCCGGTCATCGAGGTGCGGCCCGCGTCGGGCCAGGTGGACGACCTCCTCCACGAGGTGCGGGAGACAACGGGGCGGGGCGAACGGGTGCTGGTCACCACCCTCACCAAGCGGATGGCCGAGGAGCTGACCGACTACTACCGGGACCTTGGGGTGCGGGTGCGGTACCTCCACTCGGACATCGACACCATCCAGCGGATGCAGATCATCCGGGATCTCCGCCTCGGCGAGTTCGACGTACTGGTGGGGATCAACCTCCTCAGGGAGGGGCTCGACATCCCCGAGGTCTCGCTGGTGGCGATCCTCGACGCCGACAAGGAGGGGTTCCTCCGCTCGGCGCGGTCCCTGATCCAGACCTGCGGCCGGGCCGCCCGCAACGTCAACGGCCGGGTCATCATGTACGCCGACACCGTGACCGGCTCCATGCAGGCCTGCATCGACGAGACGGCCCGGCGCCGGGCGATCCAGGAGGCCTACAACACCGCCCACGGCATCACCCCCCGGACCGTAAAGAAGGGGCTTCGCACCATCCTCGAATCCATCGAGGAGCGGGACTACTACACCATTCCCCTGGCGGCCGAGCCTCAAGAAGAGTACGTTTCCGCCGATGAGATACCAAGGCTGGTCAAAAAGCTCCGCAAGGAGATGCTCTCCTTCGCCAGGAACCTGGAATTCGAGAAAGCAGCGGAACTCCGGGACCGGATAAAGAAACTGGAAGAACGGGGACTGGAGCTCCACCCCTGAAATGCCGGAGAGGGCCATGAAAGCATCTTCGATACTTATCGTCGACGACGAACGGTTTTTCCTCGATCTGCAGCGGAATTTCCTCAAGGGCTCCCCCGTGGCGGTCCTCACCGCCTCCAGCGGCGAGGAGGCCCTGCGGCTCGCCCGGGACCGGCGCCCCGACCTCATCTACCTGGACTGCCGGATGGCGGGAATGGACGGGGCCGCCTGCTGCGCCCTCCTCAAGGGGGACCGGGAACTGCGCACGATTCCGGTGGTGATGCTGGTCCAGGAGGGAAAAGAACGGGACCGGCAGCGGTGCCTGGACGCGGGCTGCGACACCATCATCGCAAAGCCCATCGACCGGCGGCAGTTTCTCGAAGCGGGGCGCCGGTTCGTTCCCGACGTGGAACGGCGCCACCGGCGGATCCCATGCAGCTCCCTGGCGGTCTTCCGCATGGGGGGCGCCAGCTTCCACGGCTCCATCGAGGACATCAGCCTCTGCGGTGTCTATGTCGGCGCCCGGTGCGACGTGGGGATCGAGGACCGGATCCGGCTCGGCTTCTTCCTCCCCGGGGGCGACCTCATCGAGACCGACGCCCGGGTGGCCTGGATCAACCAGGGGCACCGCCGGATCAAGCCGGCCCTTCCGGAAGGATTCGGGGTCGAGTTCGTCGGCATCACCGCCGAGGCCACCGACCAGGTGAAGCGGTTCATCGCCGCCGGCACTCAGCGCCAGGAGCCGGGCACTTCCCCATGAACGACCACTCGCCGCCCCATCCCCCCAAGGCATCCCCCTATGCCCGGTATGTCCTGGCTCTCCTGCTGGGGGTCAACCTCCTCAACTATATCGACCGCCAGGTCCTCTACGCCGTCTTTCCCCTGATCCAGCGGGACTTCGCCCTCTCGGACACGGCCCTGGGGCTCCTGGGGAGCGCCTTCATGGTCACCTACATGGTGTCGGCCCCCCTCTTCGGGTGGCTCGGCGACCGCTGGAGCCGGACCCGGCTCGCCGCGGCGGGCCTCGGAGTCTGGAGCGTGGCCACCGCCGCCGCCGGCCTTGCCCCCAGCTACGGGGCGCTGTTCGCCGCCCGCACCACGGTAGGCATCGGCGAGGCGAGCTTCGGCACCGTCTCCCCGGGCCTTCTGGCGGAATTCTTCCACCGGGAGCGCCGGGGACGCATCCTCTCCCTCTTCTACCTGGCGATCCCCGTGGGGAGCGCCCTGGGCTATCTCCTCGGCGGGCTCATCGGCCAGCAGTGGGGATGGCATGCCGCCTTCCTCATGGTGGGGCTGCCGGGGCTCCTCCTCGTTCTGCCGGTCCGGCTGATCCGGGAGCCCCCCCGAAGCCCCGCCGCCGCGCCGGAAGAGAACGGCGCCCCCGGCCGCGGCGGCTACCGGGCGCTGCTGCGGAACCGCTCCTATATCGCCAACACCCTGGCCATGGCGGCCATGACCTTCGCCCTCGGCGGCCTCGCCCAGTGGATACCCACCTTCCTCTTCCGGGAGCACGGCCTCAGCGTCGCCACCGGCAACACCCTCTTCGGCGGACTCACCGTGATGACCGGCATCTGCGGCACCCTGGCGGGGGGGTGGCTCGGCGACCGGCTCCAGCGGCGCACCCCCAAGGGGTATCTCCTGGTCTCCGGCTGGGGATTCCTCCTGGGGACACCGGCGGCGGCCTACGCCATCCTGACCCCCTCCCTCCCCCACTGCCTGGGGGGGATGTTCCTGGCCGAGTTCTTCCTCTTCCTCAACACCGGCCCCCTCAACACCGTCATCGTCAACGTCACCCCCCCGGCCGTCCGGGCCATGGCCTTCGCCGTGAACATCTTCTTCATCCACGCCCTGGGGGACGCCATCTCCCCCACCATCCTCGGCCGGCTCTCGGACCTCTGGGGACTGCGGACCGCCCTCCTCGCCACCCCCGTCGCCCTCCTTGCCGCGGCCCTCTTCGCCTTCCTCTGCTGCCGCACCATCGAGGGGGACATGTCCCGAACCGGGGAGTGAGCGCCGTTCCCCTTCCGTTCCCGCCGCAACTGTGGTACTAAAAACCCCATCATCCAATCAGGGAGCAGCCGAATGAAGAAAGACATTCTCCACAAGGGGGCGATCCTCCAGCGGGACAAGGAAAGCTACGCCATCGCCCCCCACATCCCGGGCGGCATCACCGATACCGCCACCCTCCGCAAGATCTGCGACGTGGCCGACCGCTACGGCGTCAAGGAACTGAAGATCACCTCGGCCCAGCGCATCGCCCTCATGGGGGTCAGGGAAGAAGACCTGGACGCCATCTGGAGCGACCTGGGAGAAAAGCCGGGGGCGGCCATCGGCCTCTGCGTCCGGAGTGTGAAGATCTGCCCCGGCACCACCTGGTGCAAGCGGGGGGTACAGGATTCCGTGGCCCTTGGCCTGAAGATCGACGCCATCTACCACGCCATGGAGCTTCCCAACAAGATGAAGATGGGGATTTCCGGCTGCATGCTCAACTGCGCCGAGTCGATGCTGAAGGATATCGGGGTGGCGGGGACGCCGAAGGGGTGGCGGATCTACGTGGGGGGCAATGCCGGCCCCCGGCCCCGCATCGGCGAAGCCTTCACCGACACCGCTCCGGACGACGAGGAAGTCCTGGCCGTTGTGGCGCGGATTGTTGACTGGTACAAGGGCTCCGGCAGCGAACAGCGCCTGGGGCGGATCGTGGAGCAGATGGGAATCGAAGCGTTTCGCGAAGCGGTGCTCGGCGGCTGAGGGGAGCGCCCGTTACGACAGCTTCAGCCCCTCGATCTTCTTCCCGCTCCGCGCCACCTCCCCCTCCTCGAAAACCCGGACCGTCCCGAACTCGCCGTCATACCCCCCATGCCGTATGACCCGCCCGGCCCGGATGCGGGTCACCGCCTCGGCCACCAGGGGTGACACCTCCCGGATCTCCTCCGGCTGCGCATGGAGCAGGAGCCCGAACTCCGACCCGAAGCGGGCCACGAGCCGCCCGTAGTGGCGCAGCACCTCCCTGGAACCGGAGCCGACGCCGAGGATCTCCCCCAGCACCTCCGGCAGCGGCACCAGGCGGAAAAACTCCGGCGCGTCCGGGGGATGGAGGGGGCGCCGCCGGTCGGCCAGCTCCAACACCCGGTGGAGGACCCCGACGGTGAGGGGACGGCCGCAGACGGGGCACTTGCCGCCGAGACGCCGGGTTTCCTCCGGCTCCAGACAGACCGAGCAGGCCCGGTGGCCGTCCAGGTGGTACTTCCCCTCCTCGGGAAAGAACTCCACGGTCCCCCGGAAGGTGTCGCGGCGATTGGCCTTCAGGGCATCGCGGAGCGAGAAGAAATCGAAGCCGGTGGCGAAGAGGTTGGCCTCCCGCCCGAGCCGGGACGGGGAGTGGCAGTCGGAGTTGGAGACGAGGGCAAAACGGTCCAGGGCCGAGACCATCCGGTTCATGTCCGGATCGGAGGAGAGCCCCGTCTCCAGGGCGAAGACGTGGCGGGAGAGGTCGCCGAAGCACTCCTCCACGGCGTCGAAACCTGAGCGGGAACCGAAGAGGGAAAACCAGGGGGTCCAGATGTGGGCCGGAACGAGAAACCCCTCGGGGGCCGCCTCCAGGACGATTTCCAGGAGGTCCCGGGAATCGAGGCCCAGGACCGGGCGGCCGTCCGACTCGATGTTGCCGATGCCGGCAAGGCGCGCGGCAATGCGCTCCGCCGCAGCCAGATCCGGAACGTAGACGAGGTTGTGGACCTTGCGGACCGCGCCGAGGCGCTTGTAGATGCAGCTGATCTCCGCCGAGAGGACGAAGCGGACCGGCGTCGGCGCAGGGGTAATCCCCGGCAGGGGGGAAGAAGCCGTCTCCTCCCCCAGGCGGAAGAAGCCGGGCTCCGCCGGCACGAGGGTCTCCCGCAGGAGCCGCAGCCAGCCGGGATGGGTGAAGTCGCCGGTCCCCACCACGTGAATCCCCTTCACCCGGGCCCAGGCAGCGAGACCGGCAAGGTCGCATTTCCGGCTCGCGGCCCGGGAAAAGGGGGAATGGACGTGAAGATCGGCAACATACTCCATGGCTCGCATCTCCGTTCGGCGGCGGTGGACTCCCACGGCAACCCTACACCGGGGGGCCGGCGGCCGTCCACCCCTTTTCCGCGTCAATCCGCCGACACCATCACCCGCATTGCACGGCAACGATATTGCATATGACTCCGTCTGTTCACTCTTGATTCTCCTCGGACTGTCACATAGAATGCTGCTACCTTTCCGGCGCACGGGGTGCATGTGGTAACAATCCTTCTCATAGCAGACCAGGACCGGCTCGAAAAACTCTTCGACTTTGTCCGGGACACCCCCCAGATACGCTTCAGGGTCTCCCACTCCCTCCGCCAGGGGAGCCAGGATATCGCCGAGGAGACCCCGGACATCCTCTTCGTCCAGAACCACCTCTCCGGTCTCTCCGGAGAAATCATCGCCCGGCACCTCATGGACCAGGTGGAGGGAACGAAGCCGCGGGTGGTCCTGTTCGGCGAGACGGGGCAGCAGCCGTCGCCCCGGGGCCCCCTGGACGCCTGCCTCGACATCGCCCGCAGCGACGAGGAACTGACCGCGGCCATCATCGGGATCATCGCGGAGACTCCTTTGCCGCCGGCCATTGACGAGGCGCCTCCCGCAGTTCAGGCCGAAGAGCCGGCACCCGCGCCCGCCAACGATGAATTATCCACCCGCTTCGCCGCCCCGCCCGAACCGGCTCCCATCTCCCCGGCCCCCCCCGTTCCCGCAGCGGCTACGGTGGAGGATCCGTTCGACCGGAACAAACCGCCCGCTCCGGCGCAGACCCCCTTCGACCAGCAGCTGAAGAGCGTCATCGAGCAGGCTCCGGAGCCGATCCCCCTGACCGAAATGGAGGACACCGTTTCCCTCTCCGGCGCCACGGCCGAGCCCCCCCGCCCCCCAAGACGCCGGCACAGCGGGGCGGCAGGGACAAGGAACCGCTCGCCGTTCCTCTGGGCCGGAACGGCAGCGGCTGCTGTCGTGGCGGTCGGTGCGTTTCTGCTGCTCCGGTCGCCTACGGTGCCGTCTTCCGAGCCCCCCCCAAGACCCGCGGCACCGGCAGCGGTCCGTCCGGCCGCCGAGAGCGTGGCTACGCTCCCGACCCCTGCGCCGCCGGATTCGCCTGCGCCGACTCTGCCGGCAGCAACGCCCCCCGCGACGCCGGCTCCGCAGCCGCCCCCCCCGCAACCGGCTCCCGCGGCAAAGCCCCAGGAGCCGCCGGCAGGCACGGTAAAAGGGCTTGCCCAGCTCCCTTCCTTCATCCCGCGGGAAGGGCATGACCGTGATTACGGCAAGTCCCACCCCGGCTGGGAACGCTACCGGGGGGCCCGCACCGAGTTCAAGGTCTACCGCGACGGCACGGCCATCCGGGCCGTGCAGACCATCGACCGCAGCGGCGTCGGCATCCCCGAATCGTTCTTCCGGGGCGCCCTCGGCCAGATGACCAACAGCAGGGAATTCACCCTGGAGGCGAAGGAGACCCAGGGGAAATTCCGGGTGGAGAAGGGAAGCGTCCCTGGCGGCGCCCGGCTCGTCATCTACCGCACGGTACCCAAAGGCGCCATCAGGGCCTTCGTCGTCCATTTCAACTGAATTGCCCCCGTGAGGATACAGACACTGACATGACACCACGCACCTACACAAGTCTCTGCGCAGCCCTTGCACTCTGGGGGCTCCTCGGCCCGCTCCATGGCGGGGCCCCCCTGGCGGCCCCCCCCTCCTTCGAGCTCGACCTGAGGGATCTGGAGACGACGAAGTCCGCCCCGAAGAGCAGGCGGCAGCCGGCGCGCGCACGCCGCACGGAGAGCCCCCGGGAAACCACACCCCGGCCGGACGCTCCCGCAGCGGAGTCCCCCGGGGAGTACACCCGCTATACCGTAAGGCCGGGCGACTTTCTCTTCAAGATCCTTATCCGCGACTTCGGCCTCAGCAACGCCCAGGCCGAGGCACTGATCCCGCAGATTCAGAGGCTCAACAAACTGCCGAGCGCCACCCGTCTCGACGTGGGGCAGACCATCCTCATTCCGCGCCAGCGCCGCCCCCCGCCGGCCGTGCCAACCGCAAAGGCCGCACCGGCTCCGGCCCCGGAAGAGCACCTCCCCCTGGTCATCCCTCCGGCTCCGTCCTCGTCCGCGCCCCCCTCCCTCCCTTCCGCCCCTCCCGTGCCGGTTGCGCCCCGACAGGACGAACCAGCAGCCCCCAAGGCCGCAGCGCCCCCTCCGCCGGCACCACCAGCGATCGAGCCGGCACCAGAGGCAGGCACCCCGGCCCAGGCCGCGCCGGCCCCGGCCGATTCCTCCTTCTCCGCGGCCCTCATCCGGCTCTGGGAACATCTTGTCCCGGGCCAGGAGCTCATCGAGCCCCTGACGATCAACGACCGGATTATCGATCCGAGGGACTACCCGCTCCTCCTGGCAGCGGACGGCAGCCGGATTCTCGTGGATCTCAGGGATGCCCTTCCCCCCCAGCTCCACAGCCAGCTGTCCCGGAAATATCCCGACATCCGCATCGTGACCCGCGGCAAGAGGAGTGTCAGGGACTTGTTCTCCTCACTCCTCAATGCCGCGGAATTCCCCCGGACCGAAGAGAATGTGACCGTCAATCTCGGCGCAGATCCCAGTATCTCCGTGCGGGCCGATTTTCGCATCGTGCGGCTCCCCTCGGGAAGGGGTGGCCCCGAATCCATTCTGCTCTTCGTGAACGGGCAAAACCCCTGCCTCCCGGAATCCCTTGCGGGCTATCTCCGGAGGAAGGGATACCAGGTGGCGCAATTCTGCGGCCCCACCGGAGACACCTTCACCGAGCCGGGCTACGACTTCCGGTCGGTCTCCGCCTCCACCCCCTGCGACATGGCAGTCTCGCTGCTGGAGGCCCTCTCCTTGAAGCTCGACCGCAACCGGATTGTTTCCGGAACCATGGGAGAGAATGCGGAAAACCGCTTCAGCATCAGGGTTGACGGCTACTTCGAGACCGGGGGGAAACGCTACATCCTCAACTGTGCCGGCAACGACCCCTACAACTATACCCTCTTCAGGCTCCTCCAGGTCCAGGGCTACGGCGTCATTCAGCCCCAGGAGGGCGACGACGTCAACGCCGTGACCGAACGCCTGCTGACGGAACTGAACTACCCCCACGTCTTCGGACGCCACGAACTGGACTACGGACAGTACCGGATCGCCGTCACCGGCTTCAAGGTGACCCGGCGTGACACCGCCACCGGAAGGCTGCTCCTGACGTCACGGCCGGCGGACCCGGTGTTTGCCGAACTGCTCCGTTGGGCTCCGGGGGAAAAGCGGTAAGACCGGCAAAGGGGGCAAATAGGTACCTGCAAGAACAACAGAACGGTCGAAAGGATTTGCTTGACGGGAAAGGAAAGGGGGCTCTCAGGCGCTTCGGCGGCACTGAAGCGCCCGACTTCTCCGTGACGGCCCAGGGGCCCAGGAAAGGAAATAGACCTATTGCCCCGCCAGCTTCATGAGGGCATCGGCCCGGTAGAGGGTAGCGTCGGGGACGAGGGGCGATGACGGATGGCGGGCCAGGAACCGGTCAAAGGCGTCGAGCGACTGCTGGTACTGGCCCGATTTGTAGGCGCTCACCCCCTTCTCGAAGAGGGTCTGCTCGGTTTCCTCCCCACGCCGGGGGGGAGGAGGCGGTGAAACGGCCTTCGGCGCCTGCACTGCGGGCGCCTGGGGACGAACCGGAGCTTCCGGCACCTTGGCGGTCGGCGTCGTCTCCCTGGAAGGCTTTGGGGTCGCCGCCTGCCGGGTGGCGCCCCCACCCTTCCCCTTTGCCGCGGACCCGGCTCGCCGCGCCGGGGCAGCTCCCGCGCCCTGACCTGCCGGCAAGGGAACCAGGAGCCCTTTGCCGGCATAAATAAGGTCGGGATTCTCGATTTCATTGAAGAGGAGAATCTGGGAGAAATAGGACCCCCGGCCGCTGAATTTGCGGGACAGGGAATAGAGGGTATCACCCTTTTCGATGGTGATGCGCTTGACGAGAACCCCCTCATCGGGCCCCCGAAGGGGCTTGCCGTCCGACGGCTCGGGGGCATAGCGGAGATACTCCGCGCCGCCGGCGGGGGCCAGCGACGCGAGGGAGAGGACAAGAGACGACGCGACAAGCCTGAGGGTGCCGTTCATATCAGTACCTGTTCCCGAGTTGATCCTGGTAGTTAAGAACATTTTTCACCTGGATGCTTCTGCCGACCGCGGTTCCCGCCTTGACCCTGAAGGTCACCTTGATGACCCGCTTTTCTCCCGCCCCAAGCTCGTCGAACTTCCAGACGTAATCGCCGTTGTTGGCCCGGCCGAAGGCCGGATCCGAGGCGACCAGCTCCAGGTCGGCGGGGAGAACGCTCTGCAGTTCCACCGCTTTGGCCATGCTTGAGCCGCGGTTGGTGAAATTCAGCTCGAATGACGACACCTCACCCGGCCTGAGCCTTCCCCCCTTGCCGCCCATGGCCAGTTCCACCACCGGCCGGGAGTAGACAAGCCGGAGGTTGGCGACGGCGCTCCTGGTCTTGTCGCTTTCGGGCTCAAAGGCCATGGCAACGGTGGCGGCGGCCCCGTCAGCCTCGGTGGCCGGCGTGGCAAGATCAAGGATCACGTAGGATTCCTCCTTCGGCGCCAGCGGTCCCACGTGGTTGACAATCGGCTCGTTCGCCTGGCGGATGCCGTCGCGATTGAGGTCCTGATAGAAGTTGTACGTGACGTTGGGGGGAAGCTGGGGCTTGATGAGAAAATCCTCCCGCACGTTGCCGGTGTTGGTAACGATGAGGGGAACGGCTATGGACTGGCCGGGAATCACGACCAGCTTGTCGCTGTTGGTCCTCACGGCGACACCGCTCACCGGCTTCACGAAGGAGGACGCGGAGATGAAGGAATCCCGGGTCTGGAGCCCGGTATTGACCACATCGGCCCGCAGCAGGAGCTCCTGCTGGGCAATGGCCTCCTCCTTCAGCTGGAAGGACACCTCGAACTCCCGGCTCTCGCCCGAGGCGAGACGGATGCCGTCAAGGACCAGCGCCGCCTTCATCTCCTGCCTGAGGCCCGACTCTGCCGGACTTACCGGCTCGTACTGGGGCGGATAGTTGAGCCGCAGGCTTACCCCCTCGGCGGTGGCGGTACCGATATTGAGCAGTGCAATCCGGTAGGCTACCTTCTCGCCCGGCAGGATCTGCCCCTTGTCGGTCTTGACCACGGCGCGCAGCAGCGGAGCCGATGCCGCAAGCATGATGTCCCGTGCCTGGGTGGCGTCCCGGTCCAGCCGGGAGGCGATCTTGACGGGATAGATCATTTTCTGCCCGTCGATGAACTCCCGCGGCACCGTGATGGAGACGACCCCCCTGAACCGCTCGCCCGGGGCGAGGGAGGGAGTCAGGTTGATGGGCATTTCCTTCCTGGAGGCATCGGCGAACTGGGCGGCAAACTCGGGGGGGAAGCCTGACTCGAGGTAGAAGCTGTCGGCGCCGTTCCCCCTGTTGACTACCTCGAAGGCTATGTCATGCCGCTTGCCGACCTCCAGGCTCTGGGCCACGGGAACGATGGTCAGGTCGGCATCGGCAAACTGCCCCACCTCCAGGGAGAGGACCTGGGCGTTCCGCTCGGGAATTGCCGGCTTTGCCGCCGCAGCGGCACTCCCCGCGACCGGGTAGACGATGCCGAGGTCCTGGAGCTTGGCCGCTGCCGCGGCCGCGGCCCTGGTGCCCGGGAACCGGTCGATGAGCGACTTGTACTCGGCAATGGCCTTTTCCCTGAGGGCAGCGCGCTTGCCGGCTTCAGCCCTCTCGGCAGCCGCCTTCTCCGCGGCAGCCCGCTCCCTCGTGGCCTGTTCGGCGGCGAGGCGTTCAGCCTCGGCCTTCTCCCGGGCCGCCTGCTCGGCAAGACGAAGCTCAGCGGCGGCCTTTTCGGCAGCCGCCTTCTCTGCCGCAAGCCGTTCCGCAGCCCGCTTTTCAGCTTCCGCCTTCTCCCGGGCAGCAAGTTCAGCAGCGGCCTTCTCCCGGGCCGCCTGCTCCGCTGCCCGTTGCTCAGCAGCGGCCCGCTCGGCAGCCAGCTTCTCCGCAGCGGCACGCTCGGCAGCAGCCTTCTCGTCCGCGGCCTTCCGGGCGGCAAGCCGCTCGGCCTCGGCCTGCTCCCGGGCAGCCTTTTCCGCCGCCAGGCGCTCGGCTTCCGCCTTCTCCCGGGCAAGTTTCTCCGCTGCCGCCCTTTCCGCGGCAGCCCGCTCGGCGGCCGCCTTCTCGGCAGCGGCACGGTCGGCGGCAACCTTTTCCGCAGCGGCCCTCTCCTGGGCCAGCCGCTCGGCTTCGGCCCGCTCCCGGGCTGCCCTTTCCGCGGCAATTCGCTCCACCTCGGCCTTCTCACGCGCCAGCTTCTCCGCAGCGAGACGCTCGGCCTCAGCCCGCTCCGCCGCTGCTTTTTCAGCCGCGGCCCGTTCAGCCGCAGCTTTTTCGGCGGCAGCCTTCGCAAGGGCCTGCCGCTCGGCCTCCGCCTTCTCCCGGGCAAGCTTTTCCGCCGCCAGGCGTTCGGCGGCCACCCGCTCCGCCGCGGCTTTCTCGGCGGCGGCACGCTCGGCGGCGATCTTGTCGGCGGCAGCCTTTTCGGCCGCGAGACGCTCGGCCTCGGTCACGCTCCGTGCGGCCTGCTCAGCAGCCTGCTTTGCCGCCGCGGTCTTCTCGGCCAGGGCCTTGCGGTCCGGGGCGGGAGCGGCGGCCACCACCTCCGCGCCAGGCCGCTTCGCCACGACGGGAAGCTGCTCCCCCTTGTCAAAGCGGGCCACGAGGCCAAGGAGTTCATCCTCGACGGTCCCCTTGAGGGGACTGTCGGGGTACTCCTTCATGAACTGGGACATGTATTTTGCCGCATCCCGCTCGAAACCCGCCTTGAAGTTGGCCCGGGCAAGCCAGAAAATGGCCATGTCGCGCAGCGGGGTGTCGGGATACTTGTCGAGGACCGTTTTCATCCGCTCGATGGCGGTCTGGTAGTCCTTTTTCTGGTAGGCATTGAACCCGGCGATGAACACCTGTGAATCTTCGGAGTTTACGGCATAGGCGGGGGGGGAAAGGAGCGACGCGATTATGAGACATCCGGTCAGGCACCGGAAAGCGGCAGTGCGGAAATATTTCATAAAATCCACGGGCTTGACCTTTCCCATTAAAGGGGCGAAAGAATTAGAGTAATCAGCTTCAGTTACATAGCATCATAAAACCCGCTTGTCAACGACGAATCCCGGCGCGAGCCCCTGTAACTACGCGAAAAACGGTCATCCGAAGCACCCGTTGCCCAAGGCGTCCCCCCTTTCCAACCGAACCGTCAACCGCTATACTGATTCCATGTTCGACACGTCCCGACTGACCACCCTCCCCGACTCCCCCGGTGTCTACCTGATGAAGGGGGCCGACGGCACCATCCTCTACGTGGGAAAGGCCAAGAGCCTCAGGAAACGGGTCCGCTCCTACTTCACTGCGGCAGGTGAATCCCGTTGGCAGATCCGGTTCCTCGTGGCCCGGGTGACGGACGTGGAAATCATCGTCACCGACACGGAAAAAGAGGCCCTCATCCTCGAAAACACCCTCATCAAGAAACATCGCCCCCGCTACAACCTGGACCTGCGGGACGACAAGACCTACTTCTCACTCCGCATGGACATGAAAGAGGAATTTCCCCGCCTCACCATCATCCGCAAGGTGCTCCAGGACGGTGCCCGCTATTTCGGCCCCTACTCGTCGGCGGCCTCGGCCCGGGAAGCCCTCAAGCAGCTCTACCGCCTCTTCCCCCTGCGCCACTACCCCCTTGAGACCTGCCGCCGGCGCCGGCGCCCCTGCCTCTATTACCAGCTCAGGCAGTGCTCGGCCCCGTGCCACGGCCTCATCTCCCCCGATGAGTACCAGGGCCTCGTCCAGGGGGCCGCCCTGTTTCTGGAGGGGAAGAACCGGGACCTCCTGAAGGCTTACCGGGAACGGATGGCGGCAGCGGCTGCGGACGAGCGCTACGAAGAGGCGGCCCGCTGCCGGGACCTGATCCGCGCCATCGAGGTGACGGTGGAGAAGCAGAAAATGGTTACCGCGGGGGGCGACGCCGACGTTCTCGGCATGCACCGGCAAGGAAGCTCCCTCTCCCTGGCGCTCCTCTTCATCCGGGGAGGGCGCCTCGTCGGCAGCCGGAGCTACCTTCTCGCCTGGGAGCTGGAGGAGGAGGAGGCCGTTTCGTCCTTCCTGAACGACTACTACAGCCGGGAGGTCTTCATCCCCGACGAGGTGCTTGTGCCGCTCCCCCTGGCTGACACGGGGGTGCTGGCGGAACTCCTCTCGGAGCGGCGGGGAAAGCGGACGAGGGTGAGGCACCCCCGGCGGGGGACAAAGGCGGATCTGGTAAAGCTGGCGGCAAAGAACGCCGAGACGGCCCTCCGGGAAAAGCGGGAACGGGAGGAAGGGGCCGCGGCGGTCCTGACGGAACTGAAGGAGCGGCTCCACCTGCGCAACCTCCCCCGCCGCATCGAATGCTACGACATCTCCACCATCCAGGGGACCTTCGCGGTGGGGAGCAGGGTCTCGTTCCGGGACGGCAAGGCGGACAAGGGGGGATACCGCCACTACCGGATCCGAACGGTCCGCGGCGCCGACGACTTCGCCATGATGCATGAAGTCCTCTCCCGCCGCTTCCGGGACGACCCGGCCAAAGACGGGCATCCCGACCTGATCGTGGTGGACGGCGGCATCGGCCAGCTGAACATCCTGACCGCCGTTCTCCGGGACCTGCGGGTGGAGGATGTGGACGCCGCCTCCCTGGCCAAGAGCCGCGTGGAGAGTGACATGGCGGCGGCGGAGCTGGCAAGGAGCGCCGAGCGGGTTTTTCTCCCGGGACGCAAGAATCCGGTGGTGCTGCGCCAGAACAGCGCGCCGCTCCTTCTCCTGGCCCGCATCCGCGACGAGGCCCACCGCTTCGCCATCACCTATCACCAGAAACTCCGGGGCAAGGACACCATCAGCTCGACCCTCGACGCCATCCCGGGCATCGGCCCGAAGCGGCGCAGGGAGCTGCTGCGGCGGTTCGGCAGTCTGCGGAGGATCCGGGAAGCAAGTCCGGAGGAGCTTGCCGCCACCCCGTCGCTGCCACTGGCCCTGGCGGAGAGCATCTGGAAGGCGCTCCGCCAAGACGACGAAGGCGGCACCCCCTGATGGAGATGCCGCCCTCGTGCGATCCCTTGCATAACAGCTTTGCTTACTCTGCCAGAAGCTTCTTGATGAGCGCTTCCATGTTCCTGAGGGTTGCCTCCGACCCCCCCATGAACCGGTCCGCCACATTCCCCCTCTTGTCGATGACATAGGCCGTGGGGAGCGACCGGAGACCGTAATCGGCCTGAACATCCTGGCCGGCCAGGGCCACGGGGTAGACGACCCGCTTGCTGGCAATGAAGTCCTTGACCGCCTCCTCGTCACCGTCATCGAGGGAGAGCCCCAGGATCTGGAGCCCCTGCCTGCCGTACTTCCTGCTGAGCCCGTTCAGGTGGGGAACAGCCTCCCTGCAGGGGGGACACCAGGTGGCGAAGAAATCGATGACGAGCACGTACCCCTTGTAGTTGGCGAGGCTTATCTGCTGTCCCGAGGTGCTCACCACCTTGAAGGGAGGGGCGGACTGCCCCTTCTGGGGAATGGCGTGGGATGTGGCGGCAATAGCCACGGTGAGACCAATTGCCGCCACAAAAGCGGTAACAGCTGGAACTATCCGCATAAACTGCTTGACTCCCGATTGAACCGTTAGAGCGCCTTCTTGATGAGGGCCTCAAGCTGGGCCTTGGGGACCGCCCCCACCACCTGGTCCACCACCTTGCCGTCCTTGAAGAGGATGACCGTGGGGATTCCGCGTACCCCGTACTTGCCGGGGGTGCCGGGGTTGTCGTCCACATTCACCTTGCCGACCTTCACCTTGCCGTCGTACTCGTCGGCAATGGCGTCGATGACCGGGGCGATGGCCTTGCACGGAGCACACCACGTGGCCCAGAAATCCACCAGCACCGGAACCGTTGCCTTGAGCACATCGGCGTCGAAGTTATCATCGGAGAACGTCAGCACTTTTTCACTGGCCATGGAAGCCTCCTTGTCAGACAAATTGTACTTTCAGAATATAGACGAGCTGCCCCAAAACATCAAGGAGGAAAAAGTCGATTCCTCCCCCTGACCCTTGGCAATCCTGGCGAAATCTGATACACACAAGACCGTTGCGTTACCCCCCAGAAACGCCGAGGCCCATGGCTCCATTCCCTGTAAATCTCAACGTTCGCGACCGTCAGGCCGTCATCGTCGGCGGCGGCTCCGTTGCCGCACGCAAGTGCCTCCTCCTGCTCGAAGCGGGGGCACGGATCACCGTGGTCGCCTCGCGCCTCGACCCCCTCCTGGAGGAACTGCGGGCTGAGGGAAGGATAGCCTGTCACACCCGCCCCTACGCAGCCGGAGACCTCGTCGGGGCATTCCTTGCCTTTGCCGCCACGGATGACCCTGCCGTTAACCGGGCCGTGGCCGAGGATGCACAGGCCCTCGGCATTCTCGTGGACATCACCGGCGCGCCGGAATACGGCAGCTTCACGACCCCGGCGGCCTTCCGCAGGGGGGACCTGCTCATCACCGTCTCCACGGGGGGAAAGAGCCCGGCCCTGGCCCGGAGGATCAGCCGCGAACTGGCTCGGCAATTCGGTCCCGAACACGCGAAAACACTGGCAATCCTCGGGGCGGTCCGTGAAAAGCTGTTGACTGTCCGCAATAACCGCACCTACAATAGGACGATTTTACGCGCCCTTGCCGATGCCGACCTCCCCGGCCTGGTCCGGCGGGGGGAGTATGAAGCGATCGACCGCCTCCTCATGACCCACGCCGGCCCTGGCTTCACCCTGGCCGCCCTGGGGGTGAGGGCCGAGGACCCCCCATGAACGCCCTGCTCTTCAAACTGACCCTGGCCGTCTACTTCGCCGCCACCGTTGCCTACCTGGCCTATCTCGTCAAGCCCCGGGAGGTGCTGGGAAAGGTTTCCCGCTGGACCCTCTCGGGGGGGCTCGCGGTTCACTGCGCCTACACCGTCGACCGCTACCTGGAGGCGGGGCACACCCCCATCACCAACCTCCACGAATCCCTCTCCTTTTTCAGCCTCGCCATCGTGGGGATCTACCTCCTCTTCGAGCGCAAGTACCGCATCGTCATTCTCGGCTCCTTCGTCACCCCCCTGGCACTCCTGCTGATGGTAACGTCCACCGGCTTCCCCTCGGCCATCATGCCCCTGAATCCGGCCCTCAAGAGCAAGTGGCTGGCGCTCCACACCATCATGGCCTTCCTGAGCTACGCAGCCTTTGCCGTGGCCTTCGGCGCGGCCATCATGTACCTGATCCAGCAGCACTTCCTGAAGAGCAAGAAGCTGGGCCCCATGTACCAGAAGCTCCCTTCCCTGGACGTGCTGGACGAAATCAACTACCGCTGCCTCACCATCGGCTTTCCGCTCCTGACCTTCGCCATCATCTCGGGGGCCATCTGGGCGGAATCGGCCTGGGGCACCTACTGGAGCTGGGACCCGAAGGAAACCTGGTCCCTCATCACCTGGTTCGTCTACGCAGCCCTTCTCCACGGCAGGCTCACCACCGGCTGGCGGGGAAAGAAGGCCGCCATTCTCGCCATCATCGGCTTTTTCGTCCTCCTGTTCACCTTCCTCGGCGTGAACCTCTTCATGTCGGGGCTGCACAGCTACAAATAGCTCAGAGGATCGTATGAACATTGTGGTTGTGGGGCTGTCGCACAAGACCGCCTCCGTCGATATACGGGAAAAAGTCGCCTTCGCGCCGACCCAGATGGAAAAGCCGCTGCGGGCACTGCTGGCCCTCGAAGACATTGCCGAGGCGGTCATCGTCTCCACCTGCAACCGGGTCGAGATATACATCTCCACCCGCGACATCGCCGGCGGCATGGCCCGGGTCAAGCGCTTCCTGGCCGATTACCACCAGGTCCCCGCGGAGACCCTGGAGCCCCATCTCTACGCCCACCACGGCGAGGCGGCCATCCGCCACGTCTTCCGGGTGGCCTCCAGCCTCGACTCCATGGTGGTGGGGGAGCCCCAGATCCTGGGTCAGATCAAGACCGCCTACGGCTACGCCGCCGAGTACAAGACCAGCGGCATCATCCTGAACCGCTTCCTGCACAAGGCCTTCTCCGTGGCCAAGCGGGTGCGGACCGAGACGAAGATCGCCTCTTCGGCCGTCTCCGTCTCCTTCGCCGCCGTGGAGCTGGCCCGCAAGATCTTCGGCGACCTCTCGGACAAGACGGTCATGCTCATCGGCGCCGGCGAGATGTGCGAGCTGGCGGCCAAGCACTTCATCAACAACGGGGTGCGGGGGGTCATGGTCACCAACCGGACCTACGAGCGGGCCGTGAAGCTGGCCGAGGAGTTCGAGGGGAAGCCGGTCCCCTTCGACGACCTCTTCGACCAGCTCCACAAGGCCGACATCGTCCTCTCCTCCACCGGCGCCACCCACTTCGTCATCAAGCCCAGGGACGTGGAGGAGGTGATCCGGCGCCGGAAGCTGAAGCCGATGTTCTTCATCGACATCGCGGTCCCCCGGGACATCGACCCCAAGGTGAACGACGTGGAGAACGTCTACCTCTACGACATGGACGACCTCCAGGGGGTGGTGGCCTCCAACCTGCAGCAGCGGGCCGAGGAAGCCAAAAAGGCCGAGGCGATCATCGAGGAGGAGATCGGCCAGTTCCACAAGTGGCTCTCGAACCTGGAGGTGACGCCGACCATCGTGGCGCTCCGGACCAAATTCGAAGAGACCAGGAAGGCCGAACTGGAGAAGACCCTGGCAGCGTGGAAGGATCTCCCCCCCGACGGGGCGAAGCGGCTGGAGGCCCTCACCGCCGCCATCGTCAACAAGCTCCTCCACTCCCCCACCGCAACCCTCAAACGGGCTGGCCAAGGGGGGCGGACCGACCTCTACGTGGATGCCCTCCGCACCCTCTTCGAGCTCCAGACCGGGGAGTCCAAGGCGGAGGAACTGGGAGAGCTGGAAGAATAAGAGACGATAACAAAAGGAGACTGCAATGGCACCGAAGCAGCTGAGAATAGGAACCCGCGCGAGCCAGCTCGCCCTCTGGCAGGCCAACTGGGTGAAGAGCGAGCTGGAGAAGCGTTACCCCGGCATGGCCGTGGAGCTTGTGAAGATCAAGACCATGGGCGACAAGATCCTCGACGTCCCCCTGGCCCAGGTGGGAGGCAAGGGGCTCTTCGTGAAGGAGATCGAGGAGGCGATGCTCCGGGGCGAGATCGACATCGCGGTGCACAGCATGAAGGACGTTCCGACGGAGTTCCCCGAGGGGCTCGGCCTCTACTGCATCACCGAGCGGGAAGACCCCCGCGACGCCGTCATCTCCCGGGGGGTGAAGTTCGCCGACCTCCCCCAGGGGGCCAGAATCGGTACCTCGGCCCTCCGCCGCCAGGCCCAGCTTCTGAAGGTGCGCCCCGACCTCCGGATGGTGGTCATCCGGGGGAACGTGGAGACCCGCATCCGCAAGCTCACCGACGAGAACCTGGACGCCGTCATCCTGGCCGCAGCCGGCCTGAACCGCCTCGGTTTCGCCGATCAGGTCTCCGAGTACCTGCCGGTGGAGCTGTCGCTGCCGGCCATCGGCCAGGGGGCCCTCGGCATCGAGTGCCGCCTCGATGACGAAACCATCAAGGAAACCATCGCCTTCTTCAACCACCCCGACACCGCCCACGCGGTCCGGGCCGAACGGGCGCTCCTGTGGCGCTGCGAGGGGGGGTGCCAGGTCCCCATCGCCGCCCATGGGCAGGTTGCCGGCGACACCCTCACCCTCACCGGCTTCATCGCCTCGGTGGACGGCACCCGCTCCGTCAAGGACACCATCTCCGGCCCGGTCAGCGACTGCGAGAAGCTCGGCATCGCCCTGGCGGAGAAGCTCCTGGCCGACGGCGCCCACGAGATCCTCGCCGAGGTCTACCAACGGGAAGTGTCCCGGGAGAAGGAAATCCCCGTCTGACTTAAAAGCCTTAACCACAGAGGACACAGAGGAACACAGAGAAAACTTCAAGAGCAAGGTCTTGTGAATTAACTCAAAAAATCTGTTTTGCTTTAACCCAAATTTTTTGATTTTGCCTTTCCTCCGTGATCCTCTGTGTCCTCTGTGTCCTCTGTGTCCTTGTATGTTCAACGCACAGCCTTTAGTGTTCTCTCGACCAGTTGGGAATGGCAGCTTCATCGTGCCGCGGGACACCAAGCCCGTCACGGAGCAAAAGGCGTCATTCCCTTCCTCAAACAGCCCGAA